>JAEEGL012498256.1_pt1 | contig 18506 bp, 17 predicted proteins | sample 9134231 | NCBI WGS metagenome assembly JAEEGL01 (sample SAMN16246548, study PRJNA631951) | gut metagenome | biome: gut microbiome; feature: rumen; material: fiber-attached | host: Bos | place: Iran: Karaj | collected 2018-10 | reverse complement strand
GGGGGGGGCGGGGGGGGGGGCGGGGCGGGTGGGGGGGTGAGCAGGGCGGGCCGGGAGGAGGGCATCCGGAATGGCTGGTAGGGTGGCGAGATGGAGAGGGGCATGTGCTCCATGATGAACTACTACCTGCCGCTGCAGGGAATCGCCTCCATGCACTGCTCCGCGAACACGGATATGAACGGTGAAAACACCGCTGTCTTCTTCGGTCTTTCGGGAACCGGCAAGACCACGCTGTCCACGGATCCGAAGCGTCTTCTGATCGGCGATGACGAGCATGGCTGGGACGACAACGGCGTCTTCAACTTCGAAGGCGGCTGCTACGCAAAGGTCATCAACCTGGATAAGGATTCCGAGCCCGACATCTACAACGCGATCCGCCGCAACGCGCTCCTCGAGAACGTCACCGTAGCTGAAGACGGAAAGATCGACTTTGCTGACAAGTCCGTCACGGAGAACACGCGTGTCTCCTATCCGATCGAGCACATTGAAAAGATCGTTAAGAAAGTCCGTCCCATCTCTTCCGGTCCGGACGCGAAGAACGTGATCTTCCTGTCCGCAGACGCATTCGGCGTTCTGCCTCCCGTTTCCATCCTGAGCCCGGAACAGACGAAGTACTACTTCCTGTCCGGCTTCACAGCGAAACTCGCAGGAACCGAGCGCGGCATCGTTGAGCCGACCCCGACGTTCTCCGCCTGCTTCGGCCAGGCCTTCCTGGAGCTCCATCCGACCAAGTACGCGGAAGAACTCGTGAAGAAGATGGAGAAGAGCGGCGCAAAGGCGTATCTGGTTAACACCGGCTGGAACGGTACCGGCAAGCGCATCTCCATCAAGGATACCCGCGGCATCATCGACGCGATCCTGAACGGCGCTATCGTGAATGCTCCCACCAAGAAGATCCCGTATTTCAACTTCGAAGTTCCGACCGAACTCGCCGGAGTTGACACCGGAATTCTGGATCCCCGCGATACGTACGCTGATCCGGCGGTCTGGGAAGAGAAGGCGAAGGACCTCGCTGCCCGCTTCATCAAGAACTTCAAGAAGTATGAGTACAACGAAGCCGGCAAGGCGCTCGTTCCGGCAGGCCCGCAGCTCTGATCCGTTTGATCCTGCAAACAAATATCCGGAGGAAGATCCGTTCTTCCTCCGGTTTTTCTTCTCTGCATCGATCTTTTCTCTCAGACCGGGTTCATGGAAAGATCCGCTTTCCGGATCCCGGGAAAGCTTTCGAAAAAGAGCGCGAGCGCTCCCGGCCCGACATGTGATCCGGTGACCGGTTCGTAATCCGCGATCAGGATCTCCTTTGGCGGTCGCAGCCTGCGGATCAGCTCCGCCAGTTTTTCAGCATCCTGCCTGCATCCCGCATGCGCGATCCCGATCGTCTGCTTTTCCGGATCCCGCACAAACCGGTCATATTCCCCGGCAAGGGACTCGATCGCTTTTCTCCTGCCTCTTACTTTCGCAAACGCGACAATCTTACCGCTTTCCGATCCTTTCAGAAGCGGTTTGATATGCAGCACGGTCCCGACAGCCGCAGCAAGATTGCTGAGTCTTCCTCCCCGTTTTAAAAACATCAGATCGTCCACTGTAAAGATGTTGAGCATCCGCTGGGAATATGCCTTTAGTTCGCGTACTGCCGTTTCAAGGTCTGTTCCCTGATCCCTGAGCTTTGCTGCGCGGATCGCAACCAGTCCCTCGCCGAGCGACGCTCCGAGCGTGTCGATGATCTCGATTCTCCGCCCCGGAAACGATTCCAGCGCGATCTCCGCCCCGATCCTCGAGCTGTCGCAGGAGCCGGAAATACCGGAAGACATGCTGACATACAGAATATCCTTTCCCTCTTCCAGGATCGGCGTAAAGTATTCCGCATAGCGCTTTGGCGTGATCTGCGAAGTGGTCACGCGCATGCCTTTTCCGAGGAGCGAATAGAACCGTTCCCCTTCGAAAGCGTCTGTATCCAGGCAGGTCCGCTCTTCCTCTTCCATAAAATACGAAAACGGGATCACCTTCAGGTCATACTTCCGGATATGCTGGTTCAGCAGGTTTCCCGATGTGTCTGTCACGACCGCATAGCTCATATGCTTTCCTCCGTACAATCCCGTAGGGCGGCATTTTACGGCCGTCCTGCTTTTTCCTTTATCATATAGAAAGCCCCGCGGATCCGTCAATCCACGGGGAGTTATATGCGGTATACTGTGCCATAAAGGCAGAATAGAATCGGAAAAACGGTCTCTCCTGAGAGTAGAAACGTAGATTTTCCAGGACTTTCGCAGCATGCTACGCGTCGTTTTCGGGAAGCGCTGCCTCGATTGCTTCCGACCGGGCGACCGTGAACCCGCGACCGTGTACTTCCGAGACTTTCGTGATTGTGATGAACGCATAGGGATCCGTTTCGTGCACCATCTCCGTTGCGGCATAAAGCTTGCGCTTCGGGATCACGCAGATCAACCCCTTCTGCTGCATCCTCAGTTTTCCGGTTTCAATCAAAGACATAGTCACACCGGCCTCCAGTTCATTCAGAAGCCGTTCCCGAATCCGATCATACTCCTGCGATACGATAAACAGCTGGATCTGGGATTTTCCAAGCATCATCAGCTGATCGATCACCATGCTTTCAAGGACAAGGACCAAAACGCCGAGCAGCAGTTTCTCGACCGGAAGAAAGAATGCCTGTCCGCCAATCACTACAAAATCCGTGATCCAGACGAAAGTCGCCACGGAGATATGTGTCCACTTGTTCAGAATCAGCACAACAACGTCCATGCCGCCGGTCGAAGAGCCGACCCTCATGACGAGTCCGAGCGAAACGCCGAGCAGGACCCCTCCGAAGATCGCCGCAAGGAGCGAATTGTCCGTAAACTCCGTGATTCCGGGAATTCTCTGAAACAGCGCAAGAAACACAGGGTACAGAATCGAGCTTGCGATCGTCGTCGCCGCGAATTTCCATCCGAGAATCAGGCCGCCTGTGATCAGAAGGGCGACATTAAGGATAAGGATCATCAGCGCGACGTCCATCTCCGGGAAGAACCGGCTGACCGTGATACCGATGCCGCTGGTACCGCCCATTACGATATCATGCGGGATCATGAACGCTGCGACTGTCAGCGCAAGAAGCGCATTGCCCGCCAGGATGCTGATCCCGGTGACAGCCCATTTTTTCAAAGGTTTATCATACGGCTTCACCTTTTCCTCCGAAACAAAATCGTTTTTCGAAAACAGAGTCTCCCGGAAAGGAGACTCCTCATGTCCGCGGCATCGCCGCGGCTGTTTTTACATATCCAGATTCGCTGCCGTTCTCGGGAACGGAAGAACGTCACGGATGTTCTGCATTCCGGTGACGTACATCACCATGCGCTCGAATCCAAGGCCGAATCCCGCGTGCTTCACGCCGCCGAATCTGCGGAGATCGAGATACCACTGATACTCGCTCATATCCATGCCGAGCTCCCGGCAGCGCGCGTCGAGAACATCGTACCGTTCCTCACGCTGGCTCCCGCCGACGATCTCGCCGACGCCGGGCACCAGAAGATCGCACGCCGCGACCGTTTTCCCGTCGTCGTTGATCCGCATATAGAACGATTTGATTTCTTTCGGATAATCCGTCAAAAAGATCGGCTTGCCGAATACCTTTTCCGTGAGATACCGCTCATGTTCGGACTGCAGATCCGTACCCCATTCCACAGGATAGTCGAACTTTTGTCCGGATTCTTGCAGGATCCGGATTGCCTCGGTATAGCTGATCCGGCCGAACTCGTTGTCGATCACGTTATGGAGCCGGTCAAGCAGTCCCTTGTCGATGCGCTCGGAGAAGAATGCCATCTCATCCGGACAGCGCTCGAGCACCGTGCGGATGATGTATTTCACCATCGCTTCGGCAATCTCCATATCCCCCTCAAGATCACAGAACGCCATTTCCGGCTCAATCATCCAAAACTCGCTGGCATGACGCGCCGTAAAACTGTACTCCGCACGGAACGTCGGCCCGAACGTATAAATGTCACGGAACGCAAGCGCGAACGCCTCACCGTAAAGCTGGCCGGAGCCGGACAGATGCACGGACTTTTTAAAGAAGTCCTGGGAATAGTCTACCTTTCCATCCTCCCCGCGCGGCAGATTCTCAAGGTCGAGCGTCGTGACCTGGAACATTTCACCTCTGCCTTCACAGTCCGCGTTTGTCAGGATCGGCGTATGAACGTAGACAAATCCGCGGTCCTGGAAAAACTCATGAATCGCAGCCGCAACCACCGACCGTACCCGGAATGTAGCCAGAAACGTGTTGGTTCTGGGACGCAGTGTCTGCATGGTCCGGAGATACTCCAAAGTATGCCGTTTTTTCTGCATCGGATAATCGGAGGGGCAGCTTCCTTCAATCGTGATACGCTCCGCATGAATCTCGAAGGGCTGCGGCGCGTCCGGTGTCAGTACCAGCTCGCCGTCTACGGTGATCGCGCATCCGGTCGTAAGTCCGTTTCCGAGATTTCTTTCATCGACCGTGAATACGATCTGGACTGACCGGAAAGCCGTTCCGTCGTTCAGTTCGATGAATCCAAACGACTTCCCTGTTCTTACAGTACGGACCCATCCGCAGACCGAGATCTCTCCGGCGTAGGCTTCCGGCTGCTTCTGTATATCCCGTAGTTTCAGCATCTGCATAACAAAAATACCCCTTAAAACAAGTGTTTATCATTATACCATACTTTCAGGGGAATGCAAACGGAAATCTAGTCTGGCCAGAATCGGATCAGATAACAAGAATAAAATCAATAAACAATATCCTATTTGTATTAATTATAAGATAATTTTATCATGACTCATGGAAATTTCTTGACAGACTGTTGAAATACTGATATATTACGTATAGCAATCGATTTCCTTTGGTAAAGCATTTATTGTATTCCAATCAGGAATCGCGGGAGGAAAAATATATGCAGTTGACCATGACAACTGATTATGCCATCCGTTGTTTATTGTGCATCGCAAAGAGCGAAGGCCAGTGCACATCCGGCAAGATTCGTGAATATGCCGGGATCAGCAGTGACGAGCACGCGCGCAAGATCCTTCGCCAACTCAAATACGGTGGACTGGTCCGTTCCGGTAAAGGCGCATACGGCGGCTATTCCTTGGCGCGTCCGATCAGTGATATATCCTTTCTTGACGTCCTGCGCTGCACGGAAGATTCCATTCGGATCAATCGTTGTCTGGAAGATCCCTCCGGTCCGGATGCCCGGAACGGGGAGGAGCTTTCCCTGTACCGATTCTATGAATCGACTCAGAAAACAATGGAGAGTTATTTTGATTCCGTCAAACTGTCCACTTTCTTGAAGTGAACCGTTCTCACTGTTTCAATTTTTGCGGCTGTCTTTCAGGCAGCCGTTTTTTGTTTCAAAACGCGCCCCTAAATCTCCTTTTTTATAGTTTTCACTTATATATCAGCTTCTCCTGTACCCCTTTAGAACAGTTCCTTCGGAACTTGCGCCTTTAAAAGAACTATGATATACTGTTCCAATCAAAAAAAGGATGATTACATGTCAATGATCTTCGACCGTCTTCTGAAAGTTTTCCGCCAGGTCATGCCGTATGCCGATGTGTCCGGTATCACGCCGGAGAGTTCTCTGGTTTTTGACCTGCATGTCGATTCCGTCACGCTTCTGATGCTCGTTCTCGGGATCGAGGACGAATTCCGGATCCGGTTCGACAATATGGACAATACCGCGTTTACGACGGTACAGGATGTTATCTCCTACATCGAAAGTAAAATGAACTGATTCCGGAGGACCGCGAATGAAACCATTATCCAGCCGCACCAGCCACATCACCGATTCCTGCATCCGCCGCATGACGCGTCTTTCCATGCAGTATAACGCAATCAACCTCTCGCAGGGATTCCCGGATTTTGATCCTCCCAAAGCCATCATGGACCGGCTTGCTTCCGTCGCTCAGGAGGGCCCGCATCAGTATTCCCCGACCTGGGGATTTGCGGAATACCGGAAAGCCCTGTGTGACAAAGTATCCCGCTGCATGGGGATCCCTCTTAATCCGGATGAAAACATTCTCGCAACTGTCGGAAGCACCGAGGCGATGATGGCGGCTCTCATGGCGATCACGGATCCGGGAGACAAAGTCGCTTGTTTCTCACCCTTCTTTGAAAACTATGAGGCACAGTCCCTGCTTCTCGGCTGTACGCCCGTATATGTTCCTCTGTATCCGCCCGATAATCATTTTGATCCGAACGAAGTCGAGGATGCCTTCCGCTCCGGATGCAAAGCCATGATCATCTGCAATCCTTCCAACCCGAACGGCAAGGTCTTCGAAAAGGAAGAACTGGAAACGATCGCTCAGCTTGCGATCAAATATGATGTGTATATTATCATGGACGAGGTATATGAGCATATCATCTATGCGCCATACACCCATACGTACATGGCCACGCTCCCCGGTATGTGGGAGCGGACCGTCTGCTGCTCTTCCCTGAGCAAGACCTATTCGATCACCGGCTGGCGGCTTGGCTACATTGCGGCATGCAAGCGCATCGTGGATGCCTGCAAGAAAACACATGATTATCTGACCGTATGCGCGCCTTCTCCCCTTCAGGCAGCGGTTATCGCAGGCCTTGAGATGCCTGAAAGCTATTACGCGGAACTGCAGGCGCATTACACGCATATGAAGGATTTGTTCTGCGGCGGTCTCCGGGACATCGGACTCAACTTCATTGAGCCGCAGGGCACATACTTTCTCCTGGTGGACATCGGAGAATACGCTCATGGAGACGACGTCGCATTCTGTGAACGGATGGCGATCGAACTCGGCGTCGCGGTCGTTCCGGGAAGCACGTTCTACCGCGAGGACGTAAGGCATCTGGCCCGCTTCCATTTCGCGAAAAAGGACGAAACGCTGCTGGCAGCGCTGGATCGTCTCTCGAACATCCGCTCCCTGAAAAACTGACCGTATCCAAAAAGGCAACGGAAGTCCCTCCCGGACTTCCGTTTTGTTTTCTGATTATCTTTCCCCTCGTCTTATCTTCCGAACGGACAGTGCGGGTAGGTGCACGGGGAGCAGCCAAGGCACAGACCGCCTTCTCCGAGCACGCTGAAATCTTTCTTTGCAAGGCGTATGCCTGCCGCGATCCGCGGCATGATCAAATCGAAGATCGTCGCCTTCGCGTACATGACGCATCCGGGCAACCCGAGAACCGGGGTTCCGTCTTCCAGATATGCCAACATGATCATTGCGCCTGGAAATACCGGTGCCCCGTAGGTGATGGTTTCTTTCGCGCACGTCCGGATTGCGCCCGGCGTCTGGTCGTCCGGATCCACACTCATCCCTCCGGTGCAGAGAATAATGTCCGCGCCTGTCGCTTCCGCCTCCCGGATCTTGTCCTCAATATGCTCTTTCCCGTCATCCGTGACGGCATGGAAGGTCACGTCGATCCCGTATGCTTTCAATTTTTCCGACAGAATCGGGGTGAACCGGTCTTCGATCAGTCCCTTGAAAACTTCGCTGCCCGTTGTGATGACCGCGGCTGTCCGCAATTTCAGAGGCACCAGTGAAAGGATCGGGACATTCCCTCCGGCTTTCTCGGCTTCCTTCAGTTTTTCCTCTCCGATTGCGAGTGGAACGACCCGCATGCCGCAGAGTTTGTCACCTTTTCGGACAAGGAAGTTTCCCTTCCGGGTCGCGACCGTGATCTCCTCGATGGAATTGACAGCAAGCAGTTTTTCAGAATCTACCAGAAACACACCGTCCGCAGCAGCAAACAATTCGATTTTTCCCTCTCTTGCCTCTGTCCGCGTCATATGATCGCCAATTAGAATGGCGCAGAGTCGCTCCGCGGCCTCATTCTCATGCAGAATTCCTTCCCGCATTTCCCAGACGTAGAGATGTTCCTTTCCCATGGAAAGCAGTACCGGAATATCCTCTTTTTGAATCACATGCCCTTTCCGGAATCTGGCGCCCTTGTACTCATTCGGGATGATCTGTGTCAGATCATGGCAGAGAATATGGCCTTCCGCATCTCTCGTATCTATCAGCTTCATATGCGCTCCTCCCGGAAATACCGTCCGCTTTTTCCGCCTGTCTTTTCCACGAGATGCAAGTCTGTGATCTCCATATCCTTCTGGATCGCCTTGCACATGTCATAAATCGTCAGCGCTGCCGCGGAACAGGCATGCAGCGCTTCCATTTCCACTCCGGTCTCTCCTTTGCAGCGGACGACCGACCGGATCAGGATTGACTCCTCTTCATACAGGAAACGAATATCCGCTCCAGTGAGAAGGATCGGATGGCACATCGGGATCATTTCAAACGTTTTCTTTGCCGCCATGATGCCCGCGACCTGAGCGACCGCCAGCACGTCTCCCTTGCTGATATTGCCGGACCGGATCCTTTCAAGCGTTTCCTTCCGCATACGGATGCGGCATTCGGCAGAAGCGGTCCGCACCGTTTTTTCCTTTTCCGTGACGTCTACCATGCGGGCGCGTCCTTCCTCATTCAGATGCGTCAGTTCCTTCACGCTTTTATCCTCCGATCTCATACATTCCTCTCCCCGCGCCGCTCGGATGAAGCGGGTCAACCGAGTGTTCTCTCGGCTTCCCCCATATGGCTTCCCGAAACGCCTTCTTCAGGTCATCGCCTTCCAGCCCCCGCAGCGAGAATTCCAAAGGACTGTGAAGACACGGCTTCAGTTTGCCGTCCGAAGTCAGCCGGACGCGGTCGCAGCGATCGCAGAATTTGCCGGTGATGGGACGGATCAGTCCGATCGTTCCGGTGTATCCCGGAACGCGGAAGACCGACGCAACGCCGTCCGTTTCAATTTCTTCCAGTTCCGGAACGGCTTTCAGTACCGTTTCCGAGGAAAGAAACCGGCCTTTTCCCCATTGCGCCGCGATCCCGATCGGCATCAGTTCGATAAAGCGCACGGATATCGGCCGTTTTTCCGTCAGACCGACAAACGACGGGATCTCGTCTTCGTTAAAACCGCCGATCAGAACGGTGTTCAGTTTCAGGTTCGTAAATCCTGCCGCTTCCGCAGCGTCGATACCTTCCAGCACGTCGCTGAGATTTCCCATGCGTGTGATCGACCGGAACCGTTCCGGATCCAGCGTGTCGATGCTGATGTTCAGCCGGTCGACACCCGCCGCTTTCAACCCGGCGGCAGTTTTCTTCAGGAGACTGCCGTTCGTTGTCAGTGTCAGTTCTTTTACTCCCGGAATCGCCCGGATCAGGGAACAGATCTCCGCAATATCCGCCCGCATCAAAGGTTCCCCGCCGGTCAGCCGGATCTTATCAATGCCGCATTCGGCTGCGCAGCGAACGATCCCGGCGATCTCTTCCTTCGAGAGCGTCTCCCGGGAACCGTGTCCATGCGTTTGTCCTGCGTCCTTGCAGTACCTGCAGCAGTAATTGCATTGATCCGTAACGGAGATACGCAGATATCTAATTGTTCTTCCGTATGCATCCTGCATTCCGTTCTCCTGAATCGTTCTGGATTTATTTCAGTTTCCGATAGATCCTCGCTTCATATGGCTTCATGACGCCGAATGCTGACTTCGGCATCAGAAGCGTATAGCCTTTCCCCTGAAATACCGGTTTTCTTGGTTCTTCGGAAAGGTTGCATTCGATCACGAATGATTCCTCTCCGGTTCTTTCGTAAACAAAGGTATTCTTTCTCCGCGACAGGAGCCTGAAATCTCCGTAGATGAGCGTAGGATGGGCTTTTCTCAGCGCGATCAGCTTCCGGTACAGTTCCGTGATCACCGGATCGGCTTCCTGGCGCAGGTGATCCGGCAATTCCTTTGCCTTTTCATTCCACGGCAGAAGGACGCGGCTGTGGTCGCGCGTTCCGTTCCGGATGATTTTGAACGCTTCCTCTTCGGAACGGGATTCCAGCAGTTCCGCATACCGGTTTCTGGATTCTACGTCGCTCAGCTCCGAGATCGAATGAAAATCGTAATTGATCAGACCCATTTCATCGCCCTGGAACACGAACGGAGTTCCTTTCAAAGTGAACTGCATGACCGCGAGAAGCGTTTCGATTTCCTGGCGCAGCGACGGATCCTTGCGGACTTTGCTGACCATTCTCGGATTGTCATGATTGTTATAAAACAGGGACATCCAGCAGTTGCTGCCGTAATGCTCCATCCAGTCGGTGATATAATCTCTGTAATAGTTCAGATCATACTCGTAATCGTCAAACCGAATATGCCCGGGTGTCTCCAGCTGGTCGAACGAGAAGACCATATCGAGCTCCTCCCGTTCCTCGCCGGTGATCAATTTCGCCATTTCTCTTCCGATGCCCGGAGTTTCTCCAACGGAGAACGCGTTGTGTGGATCAAACGCCTTTTTCCGGATCTCATGCAGATACTCATGAAGATGCGGTCCGTAATAATAGTGTTCGATTCCGTAGAACAGCATCATCTTTCCGACGGTCTCGTTGCCTTCCGGCAGACCTTCCGCTTTGGAGATATAGTTGATTACGTCCATACGGAATCCGTCGACACCCTTATCGAGCCACCAGTTGATCATATCAATGATATCCGCTCTCAATTTCGGGTTGTCCCAGTTCAAGTCCATCTGTTTTTTTGAAAACAGATGAAGCGCCCACAGATCCCTTTCCGGATAATAGTTCCATGCCGTTCCGCCGAAGAAAGAGTTCCAGTTGTTCGGCTCCTTCCCATCTTTTCCCTTGCGGAAGAAATAATAGTCCTCATATCCGGAATCCGGGTCGTTCAGCGCCTTCCGGAACCACTCATGCTCGTCGGACGTGTGGTTCACGACAAGATCCATAATGAGCTTCATGCCTCTTTTATGGATTCCGTCGAGCAGTTCGTCGAAGTCCTCCATCGTTCCGAATTCCGTCATGATTTTCCGGTAATCGCGGATATCATAGCCGTTGTCATCATTCGGAGAATCATAAATCGGTGAAAGCCACAGCGCGTCTATACCCAGGGACTGAAGATAATCAAGTTTTGAAAGGATCCCCTTCAAATCCCCGATTCCGTCCCCGTTCGAATCACAGAAACTTCGCGGATAGATCTGATAGATGACCGCCTCTTTCCACCACGCGGGTTTCACTGCGGTGGTAGATTTTTCCGCGGTTCTGTCATCGGGAACATCGGGCTCCGAATTGACGAGCGTGATCAGCGTCTGCCAGAATTCTGTTCCCATCTGCTTCCCTGTCAGTTTTGAAAGCGTCCGGATTTTCCGGTTTCCGATCAAGGGATTCAGGATCCACTTTTCGGAAAGGTTCAGCTGCAGAAGGACTTTTTCGATCACGTCATGACCGACCGGCGTTTCATACAGTTCCCGTACCGTACTGTCCATTGTAATCTGTGGCATTTCTGTTCCTCCTGCTCTTTCAGTCTGTTCCGTTTGCTGCAGCCGTCTGCATCGCGTCCGAGGTCTTTCCCGCAAGATAGGCCATCGCCATGGCCGGATCTTTCAGAACCGCATGAGCCTGCAGTTCCTGTATCAGATCCGCGTCCAAAAGATAGAATGAATCAAACGCAATAGAAACGATCTCGATTCCGTAATGCCGAACCGTTTCCCGCGTCAATGCCTCCCGGAGCGCCTCTTTCAGTTCAGGGAGGATCTCCGGAATCGAAGACGGTCTCGGGGATTCCTCCCCGTACCATCCGGATACAAGCGTCTGGAGGCAGGTCAGAAGAAGCGAACCGATCTGTTTCCGGATCCTCGACCCTGTGTATACGGTCTCCGCGTTTCCCGCCACGGCGCGGTAAAAAACGGAAGGGTCTGTGATCCGGTAGGAATATACCCCTCCGCAGATCAGCGAAAGGTCCGCACTGATTCCGATCCTGCCGTCCCCTGCGCAAAAAGGGATCAGCGCCGGTGTGACAAAGCGGTTTCCCGTCTGCTCCAGCAGATTGATGTAAAAGAGCCTGTGCGTGAGCGGCTGAATATCCCCGCCGCCGAAAGAGATCCGGGTCAGAACGTCTTTGAAATATCCCCCGACTCCTCCGGGATGGTTCTCGTCGACGAAAACATACTGTCCGGGTTCGGAACATACGTCGATAATCTTCCCCTGGGAAACGACGATGGCCGCCTGACCGTCATGGACCGCGATCAGGGATCCGTTGGTGATGATCCCGTCGTCTTTCCGCGTATTCGCGCTTCTTTTCCCGACACGCTTACATCCGCGCATCAGAAGAACGTCATCACCGAGCGCATTACAGGAGAAGTATTCTTTCCACTGTTCCGCAAGGACGCTTTTCGCGGCGCCAGCGACAGCTTTGATAATGCCCATCCGTACCGCTCTCCGATCAGCAGCCCTGTTTTCTTGCTTCCAGCTCCGCGCAGATGCGGTTATATTCCTCTTCGTCCAGTTTGTATTTCCGCTTGTACATGAAATACGAGATCAGCATCAGGATAAACGGAAGCACTGTAATGCACATGAGCATGCCGATTGTCTGCCCTCTGCCGGCGTTCGCGATGACACTGTCGATGCCGTCCATTTTGACCGCTTCCGTGATCAATCCCTGGGAAGCCTGCTGCTCCAGGTCGGAGATCTGGTTTGTAAATCCCGTAACGCCGAAGACCATATAGCTGAGAGCTACGACCGCAGCGATCACCGCGGATGCCATCTTTGTCAAAAAAGGTCTCAGCGACGCGATGATCGCTTCGTCCCGCGTTCCGTGTTTGTATTCGTTGTATTCAACGGTGTTGATGATAGAGATCATCATGACAAGATAGAAGCTGTACTGTCCTAAGCTTGCCAGCATATATCCGATCGTGATGCACCAGAACCGAATCGTATCCATCCCCGTCATAAAGCCGAACAGGATCATGATCGCGTACCCGACCGCCGAAATGATCATCATGATCCCCATCAGCTTCTTCCGGGGAATCTTTCTGGAGATCGCCGGATAGAACAGCATCAGAAAGGCGGTAGCGGCGACACCGACTGTCGAGAACGTAGAATAAAGGCCTCCGCGGTATCCGAATTCAAAGTAGATATAGGTCGCTCCAAGCCCGCCCAGAACGATCCCGTTCCCGACGGACTGGATCAGGAAGATGACCGCGATCCACATCAGCTGGTCATTCTGCGTGATTGTGGACAGGATTTTTTTCATGCTGATCCGCGGAGCGGGCTCCTTCTCATAGTCCCGGTATTCCCGGACTCCGAAGATCGTGAACATCATGAACAGGATGGAAACGATTCCGATGATAACCGAAATGATTCCGTATGCTTTCGCGGCGCTGCCCCCGATCGTTCCGCTTCCGGCTGTCAGGAGGGGGATCAGGATCGAGGCAAGCGTGCTTCCGACGCCGGCGAACAGCGTCGCTCTTGAGGTAAACATGTTGCGCGCGTCCGGATCCGATCCGAGTGACGGCACCATCCCCCAGTAAGCAATGTCATGCATTGTGTACGTGATGGAGTAGCAGAAATACATCACGCCGAAGAAAACCACGAACGGCCACCCTGTCAGGCTGCTGTTGAATGTAAACGCTACAACGAATGCCGTAGAGAGGATGCCGATCAGCTGCCAGGGTTTGTATTTTCCCCATTTTGTGCGGGTCCTTTCGATGATGTTTCCCATGAGAGGGTCATTCAAAGCGTCGAAGATCCTCGCCCCGACCATGATCGCAGTGATTGCCGCAAGCTGCGCATTCGTCAGCGTTTTCGTAAACAGAACATACGTAAGCAAAAAGTTCGCGAACAGGCAGTATACCATGTCGCGTCCGACGGTTCCGAGCGGAAACATCCAGAGGTTTCTTTTCTGCCGGGTCTTATCATCCATTTTTCGGGTCCCCTGTCCTATAGTGATAGGTTAATTATACAATACCGTCCCGGTAAAAGCAACGGAGCTCGCGCCCGCGTCCCGTACAAGCGCAGGAAAAAGCCGGAGGATATCTCCGGCCTGATCGCAGTTGGTTTCTTTTGGATTATGGTATCTGTTTTGCTGTCAGAAGCGACAGCTTCTCGGAAAAAGCCTCCCGGATCAGGCGCTGTCCCTCAGCATTCGGATGGATCCCATCGATACACAGATACGGAAGAAGCAGCCGCTCTGCCAGAAAGGCGTCCCGGATATCGATCAGATCGACGCTCTTCTGTTCCGCAATCGTTTTGATTCCGTTCGAATACCTCTCCTGGTACCGGTAGATCGCTCCCTCATCTCCGAGCCATTCCAGGATCCGCTCTCTGGACAGTCCGTTCTGCGTGATCCAGTCGAGGTATCTGTGTGCCGAAATCGGGGGAAGCGTCGTCAAAACCGGCCTTTTTCCTGCGCGGCGCAGCTGATCGATCATATCAGCGAGCGTATGGAGAAACACCGGAAGCTGCGTGTTCGGCTCATGCTCGCCGGCAGGCCGCTCAGAAATCTCTTTCCAGTTGAAATCCGCGTCGTTTCCTCCATACTCCAGCACAACAAGATCCGCTTCCAGTCCCTTTTCCATCTGCCGCGACAGAAGAGCTTTCCCCCGTGTTACCGTATATCCGAATCTGGAGCAGTTCATCAGAGAAAGACCGAACCGTTTTTCAAAAGCCCCGGTGGAGAGAAAATCCTCTGCCCAGTACCGCTTTGTTTCCCGCTGGACCTGAACGCCTTTCAGAATCGAGTCGCCGAAAATCGCAAGCATCCTGTTCTTGTTCATAGTTCTTTTCCCCGCGTGCCATATTTCCTTCGTATTTCGTCCTTGCGCAACGATTTCTTTCTTATTATAATAGAAGCGTCGAAAAGAGTTGTCACCCCACACGGGTGTATCCGGTATCTATGCGGCAAACGCTGGCTTCTACCGGAGTTTCTTTTCGGGTAGAATGGTTGGAACCGTCTCTACCGGGAATAGAATCGCCCGGATTACGGTTTTTTGAGGGTTGTATATGGAAGACGAACTGATTCGCAAAACAGTCGGCGCACGCCTCAGCGCATACCGGAAACGCGCAAATATGACGCAAGCCGAGCTTGCGGAGAAGATCAATTATTCTGACAAATCCGTTTCCAAATGGGAACGCGGAGAAGGTCTGCCCGACCTTGTCGTTTTGTGCAAACTGGCGGAACTGTATGAGATTCCTGTGGACGAGTTTCTCCATGAAGGGGCTCTGCAGCGTCCTGCTTCCGTTCTGCACCGCCGCAGGATTCTGATCTTCATGCTCTCGATCGGGCTTGTTTTCTTTGTCGCCGCGCTTGTTTTTTATATCCTCTATGAGCTCAGCGTTCCCTATGCCTGGCTGTGTTTCGTTGTAGCCCTGCCGATTGCTGCGATTCTCGCCGTCGTATTCAGCCATGTCTGGAGCACACTTCTGATGCAGTTTCTGTCTGTCAGCGCGCTGGTATGGTCCATAGCGGCAACCCTTTTCCTGTTTATGGTTCTGCTCGCCAAAACGCTGAAGGGAAACGGTTTGCTCTTCGCGATAGCCGGCGGAATGCAGGTTTTGGTGCTGCTATGGTATCTTTTGCAGCGCTATCGTCATAAAAACCCTGAGAAAGGAATGTGATTATTATGTTCTGTACGAACTGCGGAAGTCAGCTGCCTGATGAAAAGGTAAAATTCTGTCCCAATTGCGGAATCCGGATCGCGGAAGACCCGCAGCCGGAACCTGTCGATGCGGCGGAACCGGAACCCGCTCCCGCGGAATGCTGCGAACCTGCGGCGGAAACAGTCTCTGAGCCGGAACCCGCCGCTGTTCTTCCCGAGGAAGATCCTGCGCCTTGCTTCGAGGAAACATGCGCTGCCCCGGAACCTGAAAAGCCGTCCGAGGAGCCTGTTTGTGCCGAACGGCAAATCCCGCCCGCTCCGGAACCGGAGCCTGTCAGTGCACCTGTCGCTCCCGCTCCTTCCGTAAAGCCGGTCCGGAAAGGCATGCATTTTACCGCGATCGTGTCCCTCATTCTGATCGCCCTGACCTTCCTGTTCGGCTCGATCGCTCTGCTGGGGCTGCTTGTTTCCATGCATCCTGGCATTGTGATCTTTATGTCGATTCTGGTGATCCTTCTGACGCCGCTCTGCTTTGGATTCGGTGTCGCAAGCTTTATCATCGGGCTGAAAAACAAACGCCCTGCCGATTGGATCATCGGTCTGATCGCCGCTGCATTCGCCGTGCTCAGTTTCTGCTTCGGCATCATCTACATGATCGTCGGCATTCTTGTCGCGGCAGGCTGAGAACGATCAACAGATTCACTAAAAAGGAACCGGTAGCGGGATCCGTACGATCCCGATCCGGTTCCTTTCTGTTTTCAGGCACAGCTTACAGCGGTTCTATCTTGTTCCGGAAAAGTTTATAAGTCAGAAATACGGAAATGATCAGGGTGCACAGCTCCGATGCCGGAAACGCCCACCAGACCGCCTGAACATTCTTCACAGTAACCGCGAGAACCGCTGCCAGGGGCAGCAGGATCAGCAACTGTCTCGCAAGCGACGTGACTGCACCGTACAGACCTGTGTCCGTCGCTCCGTACGCGGTGTTCATGGCGATACAGATTGCGGCGAAAACAAATCCCCAGGCGATGATGCGGACCGCCTGGACGGAAATCTCATAAGTAAAAGGAGATACCGCAAACATCGACATGAGTCTTTCGGCGCCAAGCTCAAACAGCGCTGTCCCGAACAGCATGAAGGCCGCACAGAACACAGTCAGCATGACATAGGCTCTGATAAATCTCTTTTTGTTCCTTGCGCCGTAATTGTATCCCAGAATACTCATTGCGGCATTGTTCAACCCGAACACCGGCATGAATATGATGGACTGAAGCCGGAAATAGGTCCCGAAAGCGCTCTTATATGCGTCCACATAGTTCACGCTCGGATCAAGAACCGACATGTGATACTCCCCGAGTCCTTTCAGAATCCTGTTGATCCCGAGATACATGACCGTTCCGACCGCCTGCATCAGAATAGACGGGATGCCCACACTGTAGATCTCCGGGATGATCTGTTTGTCTGGTTTGAAATCCGACCATTTCACCGAAATCTCGCTCTTTGACCGTACCAACATGATGATTGCGAGTGCCATGGATGCGAATTGCCCGGCTACCGTTGCGATTGCCGCGCCGGTGACTCCCATCGCGGGAACCGGTCCCAATCCCAGGACAAACACCCGGTCCAGAACGATGTTGGTCAGGGCTCCGGTCAGCTGCATCATCATTGCCACGAGCGTGCGTCCCTGCGCAGTCATGATCCTTTCAATTCCGACCGAGAGAAAAATTCCCGCGCAGAGCGACAGACAGATCGTCATATACTCCGTTCCGAACAAACGGACGATCGGATCATTATCCTGCCAGTTCATAAATGCTCTGGAAAAGCCTAGCCCGATCACCATGAATGCAACCGCGCTCAGAAGCAGAAGGGTAAGCCCGTTTCCGGCCGCTTTGTTTGCTTCCGCATTCCGCTGTTCGCCAAGTCTGCGGGAAATCAAAGAGTTCATTCCGACGGCTGTTCCGACTGCGACTGAGATCATCAGCATCTGCAGAGGATTGACCGTCGACAGCGCGTTCAGTGCTTTATCCCCGATTGTCGTTTCCACCCCCGGATAATAAAGATCTCCGAGGATTCTTCTTAAAGCTTCCGGCCCCAGTGTGGACAGACGCGATACAAATATGCTGTCTACGATATTATACAGGGCCTGGACAAGCATCGAAACGATGATCGGCCATCCCATGGACAGCAGAAGCTTTCCTTCCGGCGCCGTTCCCATTTTGTTTTTCAAGTTCTTCTGTTCCATGTGGACATTATATCCGATTCCGGATGATTTGCAAACACTATCCTGACCTGTACCGGTTCTTTCACACGGCCTATTTGTTGCATCATATATGCCGTTATGCTATAATTCTGCTGAAATCGGAGGATCGAAACCATGCAGCAAAAGCGGATTACATGGATGTTTGTATTGATCGTCATCGGTATACTGATGATCAGTACGTTTGCGCTGTACGCCATGGGACTCTTTCATCCGGTTCTGTCCGCTTCGCAGGTCAATGCATATGAGATTCCTGTCCCTGATCAGAGCAGCTCCACCGCAGTTCCTTCTCCGGTTCCCACTTCTTCGCCGAAGGCGTCCCCCAAGCCTGCACAGCCGCGCTCCTCAAGAGCCGTCAGTCTGTATGTGAACGGCGTGCCTGTTTTGGGACTGCCCGGAAAAGATATTGCGGAACATCTTCTGGACGAATACCTTTCATACTGCGCCTATGAAAACCTGACCGAGACGGAACATCTTATTCGGGCGTATATTGACGCGGAAATATCCGTTTCTTCCTATGACGGCTCCGCAGAGTATCTTACCTATGACGAGGCAATGACGAAGCTTCTTAACACCCGGACGATCATCCCTGTTGTACGCTCCGTTGAGAAGGCTGAGATAACGACCGGAGAAATAGAGACTCTTGTTGTCAAACAGCCCTGTCTTCCCGTCGGTGCGCTTCTCTATCGTTCCCTTGGAAAAGCCGAACATCTGTTCAGTTTAAGCGAAACCATCTATAAAAGCGGAATCGCCGTTTCTTCCTCACAGACGCTGTCCCCGGTCAGAATCGGAAGCGATCCTGCTCCCATAGCCATTGAAGAGG
>JAEEGL011504559.1_pt1 | contig 18506 bp, 22 predicted proteins | sample 9134231 | NCBI WGS metagenome assembly JAEEGL01 (sample SAMN16246548, study PRJNA631951) | gut metagenome | biome: gut microbiome; feature: rumen; material: fiber-attached | host: Bos | place: Iran: Karaj | collected 2018-10 | reverse complement strand
TTAGCATGATCAATTGCTTCTTTAGTTTGAGGCATTACTCCATCATCTGCAGCAACAATTATTATAACTATATCTGTTACACTGGCACCTCTAGCACGCATTTCAGTAAATGCTGCATGTCCTGGTGTATCTATAAATGTTATTTTTCTTCCACCTTTTTCAACTTGATATGCGCCAATAGCTTGAGTTATACCTCCGGCTTCACCTGCTGCTACATGAGAAGAACGAATATAATCAAGAAGAGTTGTTTTACCATGATCAACATGTCCCATGATAGTTACTACTGCTGGTCTTAATATTAAATCTTCAGGTCTTTCATTAATAACATATTCTTCAAAATTTGTTATATCTGCTGTTTCTTCTCTTACCAATTCTTTATTATAGTCAAGTACTACTATAGATGCATCATCAAAAGATATTGCTTGATTTGAAGATATCATTAATCCAAGGCCTATTAACTTTTTAACAACTTCACCAGCACTGACACCGATAGACGCAGCTAAATCTGCAACACTCATACCTTCTTTATATAAAACAACATTACTTTCTACTTTTTCTTTATTACTTTGTAATTTAGTTTTATTTTTATAAATGTTTTTCTTCTTTAATGATAAATCCTCTTGAACTATTTTAGTTGAATCTTTTTTCTTTATTTTTTCTTTTACTTTAGTATTATCATCAAATTCAATATTATAGGCAAGAGCTGCCTCTTCAGCTCTGTCTTCAAGTTCAAATTTATCTGCTAATTCTTCAGTTAAATTATTTTCTTCAACAGTAGTTAATTCATTATCAAGCATTATTATCGCATCATCATCCATTATGTCATCAGGATTATTATAGTTAAATCCTAGTTCTTTTACTTTTTTAATTACTGTCTTAACATCTATATTTAACTCATCTGCATAATCTTTAACAGTCATATTCTTCCTCCTTTTTATAATTTACTAATTAATTCATCATAAATAGATTCTTCTATTTTAACTTCTAAATGATGTTCTAATGCTTTACTCTTACGAGCAAGTTCTATAACATCTTTATCTTTTTTTAAATATGCTCCTCTTCCATTCATTTTTCCTGTTTCATCAACAAAAACTTTTCCTTCATTATTACGAACAACTCTAAATAAGTCTTTTTTATCTAGTTTTTCTTTTGTAATAACACAAGTTCTTTGAGGTATTTTTTTTACTTTCATATTTCACCTCTATTTATTAATTTCTTTATTAATGTCATCCAATGTCTTAATATTAATTGTATATTTAGTAAGTTTACTAGCAAGTTTAATATTAATTCCTTTTTTACCAATAGCTAAACTTAAATTTTCATCATCAGCAATTACTAATGCTTCTTTTTTCTTTTCATCAGTAATACTTACATTTAAGTTTTTAGCTGGACTTAATGCATTAGCAATAAAGTCTTCCATGTTAGGTGTATATGCAATTAGGTCTACTTTTTCTCCTCCTAATTCGCTAATGATATTAGCTATTCTTCTTCCTTTTTCACCAATACAACTACCTATTGGATCAACATTAGGATTAGTTGATGCAACTGCAACTTTACTACGTACACCTGCCTCACGTGCTACTCCACGAAGTTCTAATGTGCCATCACTAAATTCAGGTATTTCATGTTCAAATAATCTTTTAACAAATCCAAAATTCTTTCTTGAAGTAAGAATTAGAGGCCCTTTAGGAGTGCTTTCTATTTTAGTGATATATACTTTTATAGAATCACCCATAGTTAATTTTTCTCCAGGAATTAATTCACTTTTTGGAAGAATTCCTCTTGCTTTTCCTAAGTCAACATAATAGTTTTTAACATCTTCCATAGCAAGAAAACCAACCATTAATTCTCCATCTTTATCTTCAAATTCGCTCATCACTTTTTCACGTTCTGCTTCACGTATTTTTTGTAATACAACTTGTTTAGCAACAGATATAGCAACTCTACCAAAATCATGTGGTGTAACTTCTTCTAATATTTCGTCTCCGATTTGATAATCTTTATTCTTTTCTTTTGCTTCACTTATTGTCATTTCATTTAAATAATCATGTTTAACTTTTACTTCACCAGTTTCTGGATCAACATCATCATCGTCATCATTATAATCATCAACAATTGTTGTTACTTTAAATACTTTAATATCTCCAGTATTTCTATCAATTAAAACACGTGATGCATAATCTGCTTTTGAATTCTTTCTAAATGCAGTTGATAAAGCTGTTTGCATTGCTTCAATAACAACATCCTCATCAATTCCTTTTTCTTTTACTATAAAGTCTAATGCTTTTTTAAATTCTCCAGCATTTACACCAGTTTGTACTTCTTCAGTCTTTTTTCTACTCATCGTCACTCACTCCCTTACTTCCAACATCAAGTACATAATTTTCAAGATCTAAATTTAAACTATCTATTATTGGATCAACAATTCCATTTGCTTTAACACATAAATCAATGTCTACTCCATTTTCACTATCGATAGTTACAAATAATGTGTCTTGTCCATCTTCTTTTCCAAAATGTACTCCTACAAGTTTAATGTTTTCTTTTTCTAATGGTTCCCTTATCGCATCTTCGATTTTACTTTCCATTACACACCTCCATTTTAATTAAAGAGTGAGACTTTTAAAGCCTCACTCCTCGTTGCTAGCAATATTATAGCACATTAAACTATATGATACAAGAAAAAATTATATTTTAAAGCGCACATTTTTCTTATATTTATTTATCATTTATACTAGTTCTTTTTTATTATATCTTATATAAGTTCCTGCAGCAAAAACAATAGTAATTGCTAAACTGATAACAACATTAATATAATTAATCTCAACATTAGCTATTACATTTCTAACGTCAGCAAGAGTATAAATACTAAAATATTTCAAGAATTCTACATTAGTAGATAATTCTGATAATACACTAAATACATAAAAAATAAAAACCATTCCTAAACTAATTCCTATTACTTTTTTAGTTTTATGCATGAATGTTGATATAAACAAATTTATCGCAAACAATGGTAAAGCAACAAAAATTGGTGTAAGGCTTAATAAAATAAATTGTTTTTGATCAAAATCACCACTAAATATTAATCCAATATAATTAAATATTCCAAATATTAGTACTATTAAAATAATGTATGTGATACTAACTACTAATTTGTTTGTAATTATTCTTGATCGTTTAATAGGTAAAGTTCCTAAATATTCAATTGTTTTTTCACTTTCTTCTTTAAGTAAAATTCTTCCACCAAGTATTGATGAATAAGCACCTATAACTAATAACACGAATACAAAACCTTCTGTTTTTAACCAACCATATGCTGTTTCAATTGAAGCCATATCCATATTAAATGCTTTTAACACTTCTTCTGGAAATACTTTCATAAGTTCGTCCATACTTTTCATAGTTTCATCTGTAATTATATAAGGATATATTAAATAAACTACTAAGAACATTACCAATAAAATAGATAACCAAATAATAGAACTTTTAAAATTCACTTTAAATTCTCTTTTTATCATATTATCACCTACTTATAATAATTCATAAATAAATCTTCTAAAGATACTTCTTGTATTAATAATCTATCGATATTGTATTTAGATAGTTTATTAATTATATCATTCGAATTTAAATTATTTATAAATGTAATTTCATTATTATTTTCATTAACTATTTTCAAATTAAATTCTTTTTTAATTTTTTCAATATCTTTTGAAGAAATAGTTAAATATGTGTAATTATCTTTTTTAATGTTTTCTATTAAGTCTTCTTTTATAATTATTCCATCTTTAATAAATCCAACTTTATCACAAATACTAGATACTTCTTTTAATACATGTGATGAATATAGTATGGTTGTCCCTTTTTCTTTTTCTTTTAATAAAAGATCATGAAATACATTTTGCATAATTGGATCTAGTCCAGAAGTTGGTTCATCTAATATTAATATTTCTGGTTCATGCATTAATGAAAGGACAATCCCCACTTTTTTTAAATTACCTAGCGATAAATCTTCTGTTCTTTTATTCTCATCTATTTTTAACAATTTTACTAGTTCTTTTCTTCTTTTACTATAATCTTTTCCATAAAATGTTTGATGATAATCAAATGTTTCTTTTACTGTCATATCATCATATAAATTTATTTCACTTGGTAAATATCCAATTATCTTTTTAACATCTATATCATCATTATCTATTTTTTTACCATTTATGTATATTTCACCACTTGTTTTATTTATTAATCCCATAATAGTTCTAATGGTAGTAGATTTACCTGCTCCATTAGGACCAATGAATCCATATATTTCTCCCTTATTTATTTTTAATGAAACATCTTCAACACCTCGAGTATTACCATAATATTTTTTTAAATGTTTTAACTCTAAAATAATATTTTCCATATTATCCTCCATCATAATATATTACCTTTTCTTAAACTACTAATTGCTCTTACCACTTACGCGATTTACTTCTGTTTTCTAATGCATCTTTTAATTCTTTTTTATAATCACTTTCTTCTTGTAAATAACAATCAATAACAATATTAAAGAATAAATTAATTGTCCTTGAATTGCCATCATCAAATATTTGATTATTTATTAAATCTTGTATTAATTCAACAATATATGAAATATCATCATCGTGTGACTTAATTAAGTCAACTATTCTTTTTATATTTTCATCAATAATTTCTTTATCAGCATCCAAATATCTTTCAGATATTTTTCCTGCATTATAATATAAATCTCCAAATAGAAAATCATGTAATCGAATTAAATAATTAATTCCAAAACCATCAGTATCAAACGTAAATCTATAATCAACTAATTTTGATTTTAATTCAAATATTTGGTCTTCAACTTTTATTATTTCATTTTCTGTTAATCCTAATTTATTTTCCATACTATTCATCTCCATATAAATATTATATTATGTGACTTTTTTGTTAGCAATATTTTTTATAATATTACTTGTTTTGTTGCTACTGAATTTGAGAATGATTCATCATGTTCAACAAATATCATTGTTAACTTGTATTGCTTAATTAATTTTTCTATTTGCATCCTACTAAAGATATCTATGTAATTTAATGGCTCATCCCAAATATATATATTTGCTTCATCACAAATACTTTTAGCAATTAATACTTTTTTCTTTTGACCTTCACTATAACTGTCAATTGGTTTTTCAAATTGTTCTCTTTCAAAATCCATCTTTCTAAGTACAGTTTTAAAAAGTGTTTCATTAACATTATTATCTTTTATATAATCACTTAAATTTCCTTTTAGATATGAAGTATCTTGTGACACATATGATATTTTTAAATTACCTTGAATGTATAGATCACCTTCATATGATATGTCATTACCTAATATTAATTTAATAATACTAGATTTTCCACTTCCATTTTTACCTTTTAATTGTAGCCTATCTCCATCTTCAACATAAAAATTAACATTAGAAACCACCTGTTTATCATTATATTTAATACATAAATCATGAGCCTCTATTAAATGGCCACGTCTATTTGCGAGTGGATTTAGTTTTAATTCTCCTACCACTTCTACATTCTTTAATAATTTAGATTTTTCTTCAATTTCTTTTTCTTTTCGCTTTTGTACCACCATCGCCCTTTGCATTATTTTAGCTGCTTTATGACCAATGAATCCTTTATCAATTGGTCCATCCCACGTCATATTGTGTTTTGAATCTTCGGATTTATTAGACCAATTTTCAAGTCTTTTTGATGATTGTTCTAATCTAGAAATATCTTTTTTTAACTTTTTATTTTCTTCTAATTCATAATTATCTTGTCTTGTTTTATTCTCATACCAAGTAGAAAAATTACCTTTTATAACTTCTATATTAGTTCTATTAATTGACAATATATGATCAACACAAGTATCTAAAAATACTCTATCATGTGATACTAATATAAATCCTTTTTTTCTATTTAAATAACTAGCTACAGATTTTCTTGCATTCGCATCTAAATGATTTGTTGGTTCATCTATTAATAAAAAATTATTATCTTTTAAGAATAATACAGCAAGCAAGACTTTAGTTTGTTCTCCTTTACTTAATGTATTAAATGGTCTTTTTAATATATCAATATTCATATCTAATAATGATATTTCACGTTCAAATTTCCATTCTTCATAATTATCACAATATTCATTTGCAATCTCATATGATGTTAATAAATCATTATTTACTTTGAATGGAAAATAATCAAATTCAACATCTGAAATTATAGTTCCATCATATTCATATTTTCCAAGCAATAGATTTAAAAATGTAGTTTTACCTTTGCCATTTCTACCAATGAAACCTAATTTCCAATTTGTATCAATAACAAAAGAAACATTTTCAAATATATTATCTGGATGTGTATCATAATTAAATGTTAAATTCACTACCTTTATCATTGACATATCCATTACCTCCACTACAAGTTATTATAATATTCTAAATAAATATCATAATATTCTCTATCATATTTATATGCTCTACATAGTCTTATAAAAAAGGTAATAATCATGATAGACTTTTTATATTCAATATCTCTATCAAAATAATTTAATAAACTTTTAAAATCTATTTTAGTAAAAATATCACTACTTGAAAATACTGAAAAATAAAAATCATATATAGGATCTCCAACTAATCCCATCGGATCAATAATATATAATTCATCAGTATTAACTATAAAGTTGTGTGTACCAAAATCACCATGTAATAAATATTTGTCATTTTTATATTCTTTAACATTATTTAATGAATCTACTACTTTTTTAATATTAACATTGTTTTTTTCTAATAAAGAAATAGAATAATCAACCTCATCTTTTAAAAATTCATACCATGTTTTGTGATCCTCAAATAAATAACCAAATCCATCATAATTAATTATTTTATAATTTGATGTAATATTATATAAAGTATCTATTAAATTATCTATATTTAAATTGTTATCAAATTTAGTACCTTTAACATATGATAAACACATGTAATTCATTTCATAATTAATATAATATAGTTTTTGAAAGTATTTGCTTTTATATTTAGATAAGAATTCCTTATAAATATCAAGCTCTAATTTATTTGTACATTTAATTAAATATTTTTCTTTTATACTAAACACTCTTGCTTCTGTAGTTCCATCTGAAAACAAATGAATATCATTGCTGTCAATTTTAATATTTAATTTGTTTTCAATATCTTTTAAAATATCTTGCATTAAATCACATCCCACTACATTCCTATTGCTTAATAATAATTACAATATAATTATAACAAATTTATAATATATTAAAAGACTAGATTACTCTAGTCAAAATATTCTTTTACTTTATCTTTAATAGCATTCCAAGTTTCTTTTAGACTTGGGTAAGATAATTTATCATAGACTAAATCAAATGGTACCCATAATGTGGGATGAGTATCTGTACTATCATTATCACTAGGACCAACATCTTTACTTAAATAATAATATAGTTCAACATCTTCACCTTTAGGAGTAATATAGTTATCAATATATATTGGCTCTTTTTCTAACAATATACAGTCTCTTTTGGTTTCTTCAGCTGTCTCTCTGATTGCACACTCTTCTAATGACTCATTTTTTTCTAAGTGTCCTTTAGGAAATGAATAATCATTTAAGTGTTGTCTATAAACTAAAGCAATAGTTTTGTCTTTAGGATTTATTAGTATACATCCCGCTTTTTTAACTTTATTCATATTTTCACCTTTTATTTATCCTTTATAAGCCCTAATTTTTTATAATATCCATTACAAATGTTATCATATTCTTCTTGACTTATATAATTTCTTAAATACATATATCTAATATCTTCTAAATGCTGTGCTGTTTTATTTCTTTTAATAATATCCTCTAATTCTTCATATTCATCAAGAAGCATGTAATCTCCATCTCTATAAGTACATAATATAAAATATCTAGATATTTCTTTTAATTCATTATCATCCATAATCTATTCCTCTAATTATTCAATATTAATATTATTCTTGCGTATATACATTTCAGGTTTACCCATATTTAACTCTTTTGAAACTTTTATATTCAACGAATTAATAAAACCTTGTATTTCCTGTTTTATAGTGGTTACATCTACATCATCATTCGTACAATATTCTACTTCCATAAACATTCCTAAATCCTTAACTTTTTCTATAGCTATTTCATATTTATCTGATTTGTATATTTCCTTTTCATTATCTATTTCAATAAACTTTTTTAATCCTAATTTATTAAAAATTTCTCTTAATGTATCAATAGATTCTACCTTTGTTTCATATTCATTTGAATATAACCATTTACCATTTTCAAAAACATCATCTTTATATGTTATTAAATAATCATTATTTTTACTTCTCAATCTCAAGCAATGAGATAATTGATTATTATTATCAGGTTTTAAATCTTCTCTTTTAGGATCATAATAATATTCATCAATTGTATGTTTTAATCCAATATAATCATAATTTTTTAAAGCATTTTTAATTGTCTGAATATCATCATAAACTTCTACTAATATTTCGATTTCTTTCATATTACCACCCACCTAAATTATACCACATAAAAATTGAGTTTTCACTCAATCATACACTATTTTTCCTCAGAATTCTTTTCTAATTCTTCCATAATTATTTTTTGATTTTTAAGTATCTTTTCCATTTTTTATATTCTTCTTTCATACAAACTGCACAAGGCCTATATCCAGCATCTATTGCAGTCTGTTCATCCAGAAAAAACACTCTATCTTTTACGTAAAATCCTTTTAAAATCCATCTGTTTGCTGAAGGACAATCTAATCTACCATATATTTTTAATCTTTTATTGCCACCAAGTGTTCCGGGAATATTGCTTATATATTCTTTTCCTTGATTGTTTATTAATTTGTATGATTTATTTTCCATAGTATCATCCCTAGTAAAATTATAACATAAAATACTCAACTTTATAATATTCCCTATTTTTCAGAAATTATTTGAACTTTTGTAATATATTGATTATTTATATTACCTCTTTTTGATCCGGCTGCACCTAATGCACCTGCTCCTTTACTTATAATTGTTGGTACTCCACCAAATATATGCATACCCCTTGCATAGAAATTAATGAATGGTATCGGTTTATTAACTATTGATTCACAATAGCTAATATATTTTATCTTCTCAAAAATATTTTTATGTTTGGGAAAATGTTTTTTTAGTTTTTCTGATAATTTATTTAATCTTTCTACTGCTTTATAATTAACTAATCCATTATGATGATGTCCACTTAATATTAAATCTAATTCTTTAGTTGAAGAATTGTGTGATAATAAATATTTATCTCTTGCTACTACAGGTGTATGAATAAGACCAATATTATAATATCCATTAATAATTGAATTGGATAAATACTTATTCAAATCTTCTAATATTATTTTTCTTTTCTTTTTTGTCAAATCACATACCGAATATGCTACTTTGGGTTGCATATATCCTATAAAATTAATTTTTCTTTTTTTATCTATGAAAGTTTTTTCTCTATCTACAGGATGAATATCTTTATCTTCTAATTTTAGAAACTCTTTTCTTAATTCTTCTTCTTTTTCAATTTTTATATCATGATTTCCAAGAGACATAATAATTGGAGCAATTTTTCTCAATTCATGCAAATAACTTAATAATAATTCTTTTTCATTAGAATCTAAAAAAGAATTTGTTTTATGACCAGAAAAATAATCACCCACAATAAGAATATATACTGGCTTTATTTCTTTTATAGTATCAACCAAACTATTTATATTTACATTTTCTTTAAATCTACTTAAGTGCATATCAGAAATAACAGCAAGAGTGATATTATTTATTTTATTAGTATATACATTAAATTCTTCTATTTGCATAAATTATCTCCTGATTTAATTATATCAAAATAGACTAGATTACTCTAGTCTATTTACTCTTCTAAATCCAATTCTATTTTATTTATTTTATAATTACTTTATTTTTTCCTAATATTAAATGAGTTTTCCAACTAATATCATCACAATAGATAATATAAGTAAAACTATTAATTCTTTTGGAATATAATTACTATATTTCTTTTCTAATTCAATTATTTCTTTTCTATTTTTAATATTATTAATATTCTTACCTATTATTATTTCACTTGTCTCAACATATTTTTCTATATCATCTTTATAAATACTTTTATAATTTGTTGTATCATAACCTGCATATTTCTTTTCAGGAACTATAGAAGAATATAATCTGTCCATTTTTCCTCCAAATAATGTTCCTCCTATCATATATGCTAAAATTACAACTGCTATAGGATACACAACGTAAGTCATACCATATACCTGTCTAACAACTGGAATAAATACCAATAATGAACAAATTATTAAACTTGGAATTAGTCCAAGTGCAAAGCTAATCTTATTACATATAGAGTTTCTCTTTCTAACAATTCTATCATATCTTTCAGGTGCTTTAAGAATTTTTTCTTTTATTAATTGATATATATCATCCATTTTCTTATCTTCACTACTTAAGTCAACATCAATACTCATTTTATATTCATATATGTTCATATTGATATGTTGATTTACAAACTTTACATCATTACCATTTTGAATCGCATAACTGCAACTATAATGAATCCACATTTCCTTTACTTCATGCAATCTGTTATTAAAAATATTATTGAATGCTGGATAATTATCAACTTTTATATTTGTATCATCATAAAAATTAAAATCACAACTAAAAGATCCGTTGAAATCTCTTACTGTCCAATGTTGATATTCTCTTTCATATTTTTCATTTTGAATTGTTTCTTGTTGACATATTTTTTTATTTTCTTCTAATTCCTCATTCATTTTCTGAAATATTTCTTCTAAATCAGAATCAGAAATTATTTTATTGGCAACTTTTATAGTATCATTATACATAAAACATATCTCCTCTCTTACTAATTTTGCTTGTTACAAAAAATACTATTAGCAACAGGAAATTGTTTAAATATTGAATTAAGCTGATCTTCAATTTTATCCATACTAGTATCCTCATAATTTGATTTTCTAGTAAATGTAATTTCATATGGATTAAAACGCATAATAAATGAATTCTCATGCTCCACTACATTATCGCCTGTACCTCTGAAAAAATCCAAGCATAATTTAATATCCATACTACCTATTGCATTTAAATTACCACCGTTTACAGCGGACATAAATTGTGAATAATCATTACAAGTAATGATACCATAATTTTTTTGTCTTATATATATTTCAAAATTTTGCCCATAAGATTTCTTATATTTCCATTCTTTATAGTCAATTTTAAATTGTTTGTTTTTTTCTTCATCTTCTTCTACTAACTTTGTTAATTGTTTGAAAACTTGATCACAATATTTTACTAAATATGAAACTGTTTCAATATTAGGAACTATATTTGAATAATCAAATTCATTGCATATTACTGATTTTGATGTATAATTGTCATCCATATGTATCCTCCTTACTTTACATTAATTATTATATCATACTTTACAACCTAATTATATTATTATTATATTTAAACAATAAAAGTGTAAAAAAAAAACAATAAACATATTAACGATTATTGTTTTTTGCTATTATTTATTCAAATGGATTTGGAAAAGAAGTGTTATCTTCATTTTTCTTTGGTTCAACATTTCTTTTAACATTGAAATTCTTCTCATACTCTATTAATAAGTCAATTAAGTCATCCCAATTTTCAGGAATTCCACCATTACCTAAAAATAACTTGCTATTATCACGTCCTATAATATTAATCCTCCAACTAATATTTTTTTCTCCTGAATAATTGTTTTTCCAATTACTAATTATAGTATTTAATCTATCCAAAAATACATTAAAGTTTTCCTTAGAAATATCATACACATATGCTGGCGATTTATTTAAATATATAAATGCAATATCACAATAATCATCATTTCTATAACTATTTAATTGTATATTAAAACTATAATTATTCTTTTTAATATTAACAAATATACGTTTTTTAAAATCCGTTCTTGGCATCTTTGATTCTTTAATTAAATATATGTCCTTACCACATTTCTTACATTTATGAGTTGGCTCATTTCCAGTTATAATACATCCACCTAAAATATATTTATCTTTTTCATAATCATAAGTTGTCTCTCCGTATAAATATTCCCATAATTCTGTTGAATCACAATAAGGACATCTTAGTATTGGAACACCATATACTTTTTGAGGAACATTTTCTTCTGGTCTAATATCATATTTAGTTTGTGAGTTTGGAATTCCATATACCCTTTGAGGAACATTTTCTTCTGGTCTAATATCATATTTATTTTCATTTTTCTTAGCCTTTGGTATACCATATAATTCATATGGAATATTATCTTCTGGATTTATATCATATTTGCTTTTTGAACTTTCTTGATCAATTTTTGCTTTTGATTCCTCTTCCCACTGCTTTCTCATAGCATCTGGTATTCCATAAACAGCTTGTGATCTATTATCTTCTTCTTCAATATCATATTTTTTATTTTTTTCATTGTCTTCTTTTTCCCACTGCTTTCTCATAGCATCTGGTATTCCATATACAAATCTTGGTGTATTATCTTCTTCTTCAATATCATATTTGTTATTATTACTAAATAACCCCATATTTTTTTCCTCCATTTCATCTAAAATAAACACATCTGAATCATTTTCTACTAAATCAATTAACATACTACATATATTTTCAAGTGGTTTAATTCCATAAATATATCCTAGCTTTCTCTTCCATAAAACATTATCACTTTCATATTGTACAAATTCCCAAGCTTCTCCATCGAATGCTTGAACTTCATTATTATTTGATTTTACTAATTCAATGTTTTGAGTAATCTTTTTTAAATCTTCATCACTTATAATATGTAAATAAGATTTTTTCTTACCTTCACCATTTTCGACTTTATATTCAACGGAAAAGTCATCATATATATAAAAAGTTTTAATACTCCAAGTATATATAGTTTTTAATCCCCAATTATGATTCTCAATTTTAAAAATCAGCTTTTTTGAATTGATACCATTCACTTCACATTCACCACTTTCTTACTTTTTTTATTTAAAGTGCTAATATCAGTCATATTCTAACACTTCTTTACATAATAACATTTATTACTTTTCTCCAATTTTTACCCGAATATTCCATGCTTTATTTTCGTTGGATATTTTTTCTCAAAATCTTTTATAACATTTATTAAATCTTCGTCATATTTAGAATCAAAAAATTTTTGTGCTTTTTTAATAAACTTCAAAGGAATCCCATAATACTCGCCAGCCATTACTCCTGCAATTGCTGCGACTGTATCTGAATCTCCACCAATTGAAATTGCATTTCTAATAGCATCTTCATAATTTTTAGATTCAAAGAAAGATAAAAATGCTTGTGGAACACTATCTTGACAACTTAATGATGAGCCATATGAAGCTCTTTTTTCTTCTAATGTAAAATTTAAATCATAGTAATTATCAACTATATATTTTTTTATTTCTTCTTTACTACTTCCATTTTTAGCAAGATAAACTGCGATTGAAACTGCCTCCGCTGCTTTTAGTGCTTCTTCATGATTATGTGACACTTCCGTAACTATTCTTGATAACTTTTTAACTTCTTCAATATCTTTACCTACTATTCCACAGCATCCAACTCTCATTGCTGCTCCATTTCCAAAACTATTATAAGGTTTATGATCATCTTTCATTATCCATGCAAAGAATTGATTACCAAATCCACATTGTGAATGATTTCTTCCAATAGTTACCATGTTATTTATCACTATATCATGTAGTTTACTATAATCCCCATTATATTCTAATAAAGATTTACAAACTGCTAATGTCATAACAGTATCATCCGTAAATTCTGATTTATTTTCATCCATAAATTTAAACTTTTTTGTTTTGATATTAAACATTTCATAATATGACCCTGCAATATCTCCAATTATAGTTCCATACATTTTACATCAGCTTCCTTTTGTGAAAAAATTTACTCATTAAATATAGTATAGTTTTTGTTCTTCTTTTATATCTACAATTTTAATTTTAAATTTTGGGGAAGGCTTTACACCCGAAAATGCAATTACTTCTTCGCCTTTTTTTATTTCAGCAGTATTAGTCCCACCTGAAAAAACAAATTCACTATCATCATCAAATCTTAATACTACTTTATCTAAGTCTAATTTCTCAATAAAAACTTTTACATTTCTTTTGTTTCCAAAATAGAAATATTCACCTTCTTCATAACCAGATAATAAAGTTTCTTCATAAGTGCCTAAACCATCAATTATATATTTAATATCAACTTTCGTAACCATTATTTACCTCCATATATATCGTTAATGCAAAAATTTGGTTTCCTATCATCAAAATTAAATGTATGGAAAGAATCCCCTAAACAATACTTCCATTTAGAACATTTACTGCATTTATCACATTTTAGTCTATCATCACTTCTAAATAGTTCAAATCTATTTTCCCAAACATCTACAAAACTATCAGTTCTTATATTTCCTTGAACAAATTCTTTTCTTCTTTCAACATTAGGACATACAAATATATCTCCATTGCTTAATATACTAGCAACATATAAACCTGTAGTACAATAGAAATATGTATCTCTAATCTCTTTTTCCATAGGAATATCTAAATAATGACTACATCCATATTCAACATTCATTATATTTTCTTCTCTTTTTTCTTTAATGAAGTTAAATAACCATTTATATTCTTCTTTATCTAATAATATTTCTTTGTTTCCTTTTGCTCTACCTATTGGATCAACATTTATTACTCTCCATGAAATAACATTTAGTTCTTTCATAAGGTTGTATATTCCTTCTAATTCATTTAAATTCTTTTTATTTGCAACTGTTGTAACTTGAACGATTTTTATTGAAGGTACTTTCTGTAATTTCTTTATATTTTCAATGATTTTATCAAAGCATCCAGGTACTTTTCTAAAACTTTCATGGGTTTCTTTAAGCCCATCCAAACTAATTGAAATTGTTTCCATATTCGTATCATTCATTTTTTGAAGTATATCATCATTTATTAACATACCATTTGAAGTCATTCCCCATCTAAATCCTAGTTTGTTAGCATAATCCATTATTTCAAATAGGTCTTTTCTAACTAATGGTTCTCCACCAGTTACATTTAATAAAATATCATTTGCATGATAATGTTGTGAAATATCTAATAATGCTTTTTTTAAATCTTCTGCACTTATTTCATCTTTTGGAATAAAATCTCCACAACTGCTACCACAATGTTCACATCTAGCATTACATCTTGAAGTAACTTCAAGAAACAAATCTTTTAAAACGGGTTTTTTATATAGTTTTTGTCTATATTCATATAATCTATCTAAATTTTTAATTTTAATCTGTCTTATTTCATCGTCCATTTACATCACCTTTAACACTTATTCTATATTTTTAGTTTTAAATTGTTCTAATTCTGATTTTTCACTATTGATTTCAAGTTGCTTTTCTTCCTCTTCTAACTGTTTTATTTTTTCATCTATCTTCTTAATATAATCATCCAAATTTAAACTATCATAATCATTTTTGTTAACATTTGTACTAGTTGAAATATATTGACTAAATGATTTTTCTAAATCAAATAAATTAATTTTAGTCTCATTTAATTTTGGATAATCAATATTTTCTTCAACAATATCTACTGTTTCAAAATCTTTATCAAATTCTTCTTCAACTCTATCAATAGTCAACTTAACCTTTGAATTTTCAATTGATATTAAATCACATAACTTAGGCATATAGCTTCCATATATATTTATTAGTTCAGATAATGAACGAGTCACAATAAATGTTTTAATATTTCTTGCAACACATGAATCTAATATATCTACTAAATCATTGCATTTTTCAATAATATCAAAATTATCCAACACAAAATTAAACTTAATTTTTGATATTAAATCAACTAACATTGCATATAATTGTTCAATAAACATAGAAGCAATTGTATTTAATGATTTATTTTCATCTCTTGCTATTACGAATATAGCAGTTGGTTTACTTACTACATCGTCAACGTTAAAAGTTGTTTTATTCATAATTTGAGATAATTTTTCTCTTGAAACATACAATCTTAATTTTTGTCTAGCAACTGATAATATACCACCTCTTGTATCTCTTGGCGCTAAAAATGTTGCAGAAGCAAAAATATATGATTTTGAAGATGTATCTTTCTTTTTAAAATATTCAGTCAAATAATCTGATACGCCATACCTTTTATCAATTCCATTAAACATATTATTTATACTGTTAAAATTAACTTCATCTTCTCTACCATCTTCAAATAATGCAAAAGCTACTCCTGTAAAAAAGTCTGATGCAGTTAGTGACCAAAATGGATCTTGTGTAGAATTCTCATAAAACATAGTTTTTCCTATTTTTTCAAGATATTCTTGTGCTTGATCTTTTTGACCATTTTTATATAGTTTATAAGGATACTCCAAAGGATTCCATCCTTCACTTTTATCCATATCTCTCAAGTTTAAAATAATTATGTTATAGTTATTTGACTTTAATTTTTTAAAATATCTGTTTATATATTCTTCTTTTGAATCTAAAATAAATAGACTTTCATTTTTTTCAATAACATTATCTATTATAGGAAATAAAACATTAGTAGTTTTTCCAGATGCTATATCTCCTTCTATAATTAAGTTTTTATGTGCATTAAGCACTTTTTCTAACATTTCTTTTTTCATACTTCCTCCTTAATACTTTCTCCTCATTGGTTTCATTAACTCTAGTATAACTCTTTTTATTTTTAATTTCTTCTTGCCAACATGTTAATCTGTTATATTTTAATTTTAATAAATAAATTCTTTCCTCTATTTCTTTCTTCTTTTTTTCAAGTATTTCTTCATCTATTCTATCTTTATATTCAATTATTTCGTCTAATGTAAAATCTAATGATTTTAACAATTTAATTAGTTCACATTTGACTATATCCGACTCACTATAATATTTATATCCAGTAAATCTATCTATTTCACTTGGTACCAAAACACCATATTCTGCATAATATCTTAATGTTCTAACAGGAATATCAACTATTTTAGAAAACTCTCCAATTTTGTACATTTTGATCTACTCCTTTACTCAAAGTTTCTCCTTTCAACTAGAATATTAACAGAGCAGACGACTGCCAAGTCAATACTTTTGTTAAAATTGTAATTATTTTTATCTCATCTGAATATGCGATAATTCTGGATTATTACCCGTTGGAAGTGAAATACTTCTTCCGTCTTGTAGTATTACTTGCATATTATTTGATTTTGTTATACCATTCGGATTAATCATCACTATATCTCCATTAAACATAATAACTGTCTGCATAATTTCTTTTTGTGGAGCTAACCCTTTTCCGATTTGTATGAATGCTTCATGTTGCCAAACATCAGCAACAGAAATATTTAATCCAGTATCTCTTATATCATGCTTAGTTCTTAGATCTTGCGGTAGTGTTCTAGCCAAAGTGTTATTCTTCTCTTCCTCATTAACATTACCATGAGTATGTCCTATTGAAATAACAGAATATTTACTATCTGTAAGCATTTTTCTAAAAGTTTCTTCGTCAATAGTGACACGTTTTTCAGATTTAGCTTCTTGCATATCATATATAATATCTTCAATAACAATATAACTTTCACCATTTATTTCCACTCTATTGCCCAATAGAATAAACGGTATTTCTTGTGCAGTTTGAGGATTATTTATTATACTAATAAATTTTATATATGTTTCATATACTTTTGGACTTATAATGACTTTATCTCTACTATCTCTCATCATTGTAGGAGAAAGTGGAATATCACTTACTTCTAAATTCTCTTTATTTTCACAAGCCATTATAAAATCTAAGATTTGATCTTCATATCCGCTATCAAATAATTTATCTATTACCAATGGTGGAACATCTGATTTCATATCATACCTACTCTCATTAGTTATTATAACAAAAAAGACTAGATTTATCTAGTCTTCTAATAATTATATATTAATTCTTCTTTGCCTTAATTGCAGCTTGTACTACAGTCAAAACTGGGTAGCAAAAGTCTATTTTTACTAAATTGCTTATCTGAAATCTATTATATCACATATTTAGTAAATCGGAATATCTTATTCTTCCGATTATTTGTTTTTCTCTACATCTTGCCAATTTTTATTATTTAAAAGTTCTGCATCTTCTCCGATAAATACCTTACTTGCTTCTTCATCATCTTTTAATTGGTATAACATCCATGCTGTCATATAAGAATCAGTTTTCTCAAGCATATTTTCATGTTCTGTTCCTACTGATCTTGCTCTAACTTTAAAGACATCATCTGATATTTTATTATAATTTTCAATTAATGATGATAAAGGTGCAACTC
>JAEEGL013300957.1_pt1 | contig 18507 bp, 16 predicted proteins | sample 9134231 | NCBI WGS metagenome assembly JAEEGL01 (sample SAMN16246548, study PRJNA631951) | gut metagenome | biome: gut microbiome; feature: rumen; material: fiber-attached | host: Bos | place: Iran: Karaj | collected 2018-10 | reverse complement strand
GGCGGCGCCCGCGGCGATATGTCTGTTTTTAGTGGTGTGCCTCAGATCGTATATGGGCATGCTGTTTTCCTTCCCGTGGAAGAGCGGGCTGTGGGCCGTCCTGCTCGTGTGCGGGGTCGTGCTCGGTAAGACCTTCGGGGGCTTTCTGGCGGACCGCTTCGGCGCGGCGAGAGCGTCCGCGGTTTCGCTGCTGCTGTGCGCGGCGCTGTTCCTGTTTTCGGATTTACCGATCCTCGGCATGCTCGCTGTGCTGCTTTTCAACATGACGATGCCGGTCACACTCGGCGCGCTGGCAAGGATTATGCCGGGGGCGAAGGGCTTTTCCTTCGGGCTGCTTACGTTCGCGCTGTTTCTGGGCTTCGTTCCGGCATATCTGGGACTTGCGAACTTCGGCAGGGGGATCGTCTACGCGGGCGGCGCGGTTTTGTCGCTGGCGCTGCTCCTGCCGGTTCTGGTGAAGAAAAATGGTTGAGGCGCTTGTGATATCGCTGGCTCTTACGCTGGCCATAGAGACCGCGTTTGCCTTCGTCATGAAAAAACGCGGCTACGATCTGCTGCTGTGCGCGCTGGTCAACGTTGTGACGAATCCGGCGGCGGTGCTGATGCACCTGCTCTTTCCGGGTACACTCGTCGTTGCGGCCTGCGAGGCGGGCGCGGTGATCGCGGAATGGCTGCTTTACAGATACTGCGGCGCGAATTATAAAAAACCGTTTCTTTTTTCGCTCTGCGCAAACGCTCTCTCCTTCGGGATAGGGCTTCTTATAACAGTTTTAAGACGGGGAGGATAAAAAATGAAAAGGACTGCTAAAATACTGTGCACGCTTCTGGCGCTCCTGCTGCTTCTGCCGTGCGTCCTCACGGCCGCGCTGGCGGACGTTCTCTGGGAGCCGAACGACAGCTTCTATTCAAAGCATTACGGAGATTGCTACCAGGTGTACCGCTACTTCATATGCAACGGGCAGGACGGCTACGTGAACGCTTATAAGGCGCCGAACAGCAATAAGATAGAGGACGTTTTCCAAAACGGAGTGAAGGTATATGTAAGCATGGCTTATGAAAAGGACGGCGTGGAGTACGGCGTGGTGGAATACAGCAAGGATGAAAACGGCGAGCCGCAGCCCGCCTTCTACGGCAAGGCAAAAACCGCGTGGCTGAGGCTCGACGAGCTCTCGCTCGTTTACGACGCGGAATGCTTTGACGATGAGCATTGGTCTGAATACCAGAGCGGCGAGGTGAGCTTTGACGTAAGCGAATGCAAGACCATCGTGCTCTGGACCTATCCCGGCTCGGGCGTGATGAGCGGAACGATATCCGCGAGTGAGCTGGACTCCAGCGCCGAGCTGTATCTTTCCAACAAGTGGGTGGATCCGGAAGGCCGCGAATGGGGAAAGATAGGCTACTGGCGCGGGATAAGAAACGTGTGGATCTGCGCTTCTGATCCGGAAAACGAGGACATAAGCTTTGACGTGCGCACCTCCGAGCCGGACGTGCTGATACCGGCTGCCGAGGCCCCCGAAAAGAAAAACGAAGAGCCGGGAAAAAGCACAAAAAGCGAGGAGAAGAGCTCTGATTCCGATAAAACCGTCTCCGTGCCGGAAGCTGATCTGCGGGAGAGCAAAGGCAGCAAGCCGGTCCTGGTGATCGTGATAGTCGCCGCCGTGGTGCTGCTCACGCTCGTTCTTATCTTCGTTTTAAGGCGCAAAAAGAAGCCGCATAACGAAGAGTAAACGAAGTTGACAAAAGATAAGGAATGCTGCCTTCCGCAGGGAGGCAGCATTCCTTGACACATGGCCGAAAAAGGACGCAGCGGGCCCAAAACGCTTGACAAAGCAGGCGAGTTAGCGTAAACTAACTTATCCGGAGGGAACGCTTGACAGGAGCCTATCACCCCCGGAATGAGTTCTGAAAGCCGTCGCGCCGCAGCGGGCCGCGCCGGAGAGGAAAACAGTGATGAACAGAAAGCAAAAAAAGCTTTTGCTCCGCATAGTGATCGCGGCCGTGTTTCTGGTGCCGCTGTATCTTATCTCAGAGGGCATAGTGCGCGTTGAGATCCCCGGGATCGCGTTAATAATCATGTTTCTTATCCCGTATCTGCTCGTGGGGTACGACGTGCTGCTGGAAGCCTTTGAAGGAATACGCGACGGAGAGGTCTTCGACGAGAGCTTTTTGATGACGGTAGCAACGATAGGCGCCATCGTGCTCGGCGAATACGGCGAAGGCGTGGCCGTAATGCTCCTTTTCCAGATAGGGGAGCTTTTCCAGGACTGCGCCGTGGACAAAAGCCGCCGGAATATTGCGGAGCTTATGGACATACGCCCGGACTATGCCAACCTTGAGACCGAAAACGGCATAGAGCGCATCGCTCCCGACAAGGTCGAGATCGGCAGCGTGATCGTCGTAAAGCCCGGCGAGAAGATTCCGATCGACGGCGTTATAATAGAGGGCAGCTCCTCGCTCAACACGGCTCCGCTCACAGGAGAAAGCAGGCTGCGCGAGGCGGCCGAGGAGAGCGAGGTGCTCAGCGGCAGCATAAACATGACAGGCGTGCTGCGCGTGCGCACCACAAAAGAGTTCGGGGACTCGACCGCTTCAAAAATAATTGATCTCGTAGAGAACGCGGCGGCAAGAAAAAGCAGATCGGAAAACTTTATTTCCCGGTTTGCCAGGCACTATACGCCGATAGTCTGCTGCGCCGCGCTCGCGCTGGCCGTACTGCCGCCGTTATTCATAATGCTCACAGGGCTCGGGATAGACGGCTATGCCGGCGTGGGCGCCCTCTGGAAAAGCTGGCTGCTTCGCGCCTGCACGTTCCTCGTTATAAGCTGCCCCTGCGCCCTGGTCATCAGCATACCGCTCAGCTTTTTCGCGGGTCTGGGCGGAGCAAGCAGCCAGGGGATACTGATAAAGGGCTCGAATTACCTTGAAACTCTTTCAGAGGTCAAGACAGTCGTTTTTGATAAAACAGGGACCATAACCAAAGGAAACTTCGCCGTTACGGCCGTGCATCACAGCCCGCTGGACGATGAGGAGCTGCTCGAGTACACGGCTCTGGCGGAGTGCCATTCATCCCATCCCATAAGCCGAAGCCTCAGGGAGGCCTACGGCAAGAGGATAGATCCCGCGAGGGTTACGAACGTTAGGGAGATAAGCGGGCACGGCGTCATCTCGAGGGTCGACGGCAGAGAGGTCGCCGTCGGCAACGAGAAGCTGATGGCGAAGGTCGGGGCCGAGTACCGGACCTGCAGCCATGTGGGGACCATAATCCATGCCGCGCTTGACGGAGTCTACTGCGGGCATATAGTGATAGCGGACGAACTGAAGGAGAGCTCCGGAGAGGCGATGAGGGCGCTCGGCCGCGCCGGCGTTTCAAAGGTCGTGATGCTTACGGGCGACGCGCAAAGCGTGGCGGAAAAAGTGGCTGAAGACGTGGGGCTTACAGAATACCGCGCGGAGCTTCTGCCGGCGGACAAGGTTGCCTGCGTGGAGGAGCTGCTCGGAGAATGCGGCGGAAACGGCAAGCTGGCTTTTGTCGGCGACGGCATAAACGACGCGCCGGTGCTCTCAAGGGCGGATATCGGCATAGCCATGGGCGCGCTGGGATCCGACGCCGCGATAGAAGCCGCCGACGTGGTGCTGATGGACGACGATCCGCTGAAGATAGCCAAAGCGATAAGGATATCCGTAAAGTGCATAGGCATAGTGAAGCAGAACATAGTTTTTGCCATCGGAGTAAAGCTGATCTGCCTTGTGCTGGCGGCGCTCGGCATAGCGAACATGTGGGTAGCTATCGCCGCGGACGTGGGCGTCATGGTGCTGGCGGTTTTGAACGCGATACGCTGTCTGTTCGTGAAAAAGCTGTAAAACTAAAAAACATCCCCGGCGCGGCAATAAGCTGCGCCGGGGTCTTCTTTTATTGTTCGCAAAGCTTTCAGCCGTTTTTGATCTCCCACGTCATGGTGACCGAATCGCTCACTTCTATGTCGTCCGGAGCCACGGCGATGCCCATCATCTTAGGCGCGTTGCTTATGCACTGATCGGCGATCTCGTAGCTAGTTCTCGAAAAAAGCGGCAGGTTCCCGAAACTATAGTCTATAGAGATGATCTCGCCCAGCGAGACGCCCGCGGCGGAGGCGAGCACCCGCGCCTTTTCCGCTGCGTTTGCCGCGGCGGAGGCCAGAAGCGCGCTGCTCACGCTGTCTTTATCCTTGGCCGTAAACAGTATGGAAAACTCGGGCGAGGCAAGGCAGCCGGCAACGGCGGAGAGCACCTGCGAAAGGCGGTCCATATCGAGATCAAATTCGATCTTGAGCCGGTGCGAGCAGACGTAGCCCACGAAACGGTTGAAATAGTTGCCCTTTTCATCGCGCTCGCTCGCGTATTCCTGCGAGACGTTGAAGGAAACGGTCTTTATATCGGCGCTGTCAAAGCCGAGCGGCTTCAGTACGGAACGGATATCCTCGAGCTGCTCGGAGGCATGCGCCATCGTGCGCTCGTATTCCCTGTCCTTGGCCGAAAGAGACATTTCTATAACTATGAGGTCAGGCGGGATCTTAACATTGCCCGTTCCTTTTACGGTGATTACTCTGTTCATCGCGATACTTCCTTTTGCTTATTTCGCTCTGCCGGATGGAGGAGTCGTGTTGGGCGGAGGCGGGTTTTTCATGCCGACGCGGAACTCCTCGCCGGTCTCCTTGCGCTTCCATACGGTGGAAAGGCGCTGCTTCGCCGGGGTAATGAGCTCGAGCGCGTCGAACGGGCATTCCTCAACGCAGCAGCCGCAGAACCAGCATTCCTCGGCATAAAGGACTATGGGTTCTTTTCCGGCTTCGGGGTTGGGGATCATAACGTCCGTGGGGCAGGTGTTCACGCAGGTGTTGCAGCCCACGCACTTTTCGGCGTCGAATTTCAGCACGCGGCAGGCGCCGGTCTGGCTGGGCATGGAATAGAAGCCGTTCATTATTTTCCCTCCTTGCCGTCAAGCTCGGCGTAACGCCGGTAGTTTTCCTCAAGATTGTCCGCGTAGGGCGCTTCCAGGTAGTAGCGCTTTGAAAGCTTTTTGGAGTGCACCTCGCCGTTTTCCTGCCAGACGGATACGAAGCAGTCCCATTCGGGCGGGTCGACTTCGGGGTAGTCCAGCCGCTTGAAACCGAGGAGATCGGAGCTTGCCTTTCTGGCAAGGCAGCTTTCCATTATGAGCTTTCCGAGGTCTATAAGGCTGAAGACCTCCAGCAGGCGCACGAGCTCGTGCGGGTTGCTCGCGTAGGTGCGCTCGCCCTCGGTATCTCTCAGATCGTTCAGGCGGCGTATGCCCATTTCAAGAGTGGTGTCGGTCTTCACCTCGAAGCCGCAGTAGTCCTGCATGAGGCGGGCGAGGGCGTAGTTCATTTCCTTCCAGCCCACGTCGCCCTGCTGCTCGCGGGTGACTGGCGCGTAGCAGCGCTCTTTTTCTTTGCGTATCTGCTCGGCGTCGGGCTCAACGGCGGGATGGTCCTTTGCAAATTTTGCCGCCTGGCGACCGCAGTAGCGGCCGGTGGCCTGCGCTTCGCCGTGGCAGCCGGAGCCGAAGAGAGTGTTCCCTCCGGCGGCGAAAAGGCCGGGAGTGGTGGCCTGCAGTCTCCAGTCGGAGAGGATGCCGCCGACGCCCATGCCGCCCCAGTTGGGGGGATTGTGCGACCGGGAAGATACCCACGCCGCGCCAAGAGCATAACCCTCGGGAGTGTCTACCGGATATTGCAGCATGTCCTTGTCCGGGTCGAAGCCCCACTTTGTGAGGTTGTAGTAAATCGGCACGCGGCACTTGCCCTCCTGCGAAAGCATCATGCCGAAAACAAGGCGGCGGTGCTTCGGGGGGAGAAGAGTCCAGTCGTTATAAAGCGGGAGCTTGTATTCGCCCTTGCGTATTTTTTCGCCTACGTGCCTGTCCATATTGGTAACGGAGTATTCCTTGCCGTTCACCATGCTCAGGTTTATGCCGTGGCCTATGACGAACTTGTCCGGGTCGGCGGCGGCGAAGATATCGTGCTCCTCGTCAATGAGCTCGCCGTGCGAGTTTTCGTATTTTATGAGCTTGCCTTCGTTGTCAACTGCCGGAACGCCCTGGTAGGTGTTGTCCGTGTTGCCGGTGCTGTAGGGAGCGTAGCCCATGCCGGAAAGGGGACGCGCGGAATTCTGCTCCATCATTACCAGCTGAGCGCCGGCGTTCCAGGCTATGGTGTGGCCGGCGGCCGTCTGGTTGAGGTTGTACATGGTGGCGTCGTTTATGAGCTCGGGCGCGAAGTACCAGAGACGGCCGGTGACGCCGGTGGAAACGACAACTGCCTTCGCCTTGAAGATATAAAATTCGCCCGTGCGGTCGTTAACGCCGGTGGCGCCGATGACGCGCGCGCCCTGCTTTCCGCCCTCCGTGAGAAGCGAGGTGACGCACACGCGGTCGTAAACCTCGCAGCCGAGGCGGCGCATTTCGGCGTCTACTATCGGCTTCACGTTGTGGCCGTAAACACGCAGGCAGTGCTTGTTTTCCACGTCGTAGGCGAAAAGGAGCTTCGTCTCCTCGTCGCGGAACATGGTGTCCTTGAATTCGTCGTCAAGGTCGCGTATCTGCATGCCCCATTCTTCCAGCTCGAGCAGGGTATCCCAGCCCTCCTTGCCGATGATATAGCGGGCCGAGCCGTTGGTATAGCCGCCGGAGCAGATCATCGCGACTTCGGAGTACATCTCCGGAGTCACCTTCGAGCAGGGGTTTGTAACGGCGCCGTGCCAGTGGTCCACGCCGGCGCCGCCGTTGCCGCTGTGCTTGGAAAAGCCGCGGTCCATAACGGCTACGGTCGCTCCCTGTTTGCGCGCCTCTATCGCCGCGCGGCAGCCCGCGACGCCGCCGCCGACAACGAGGACGTCTGACTCAATGACGTTTTCCTTGCCGTAGTTGACCTCATACGGCCATTCCGGCAGCCTGCCGGTCTTAGACACATACTCATGCCAGTTCATGCAATCCCTCCCGTATTCAAAACTTTTATTCTTCTTATAACCGCTTGGGGTGTGATCCTGTAAATAAACTATAATAAATAAACATGACGCTGTCAATGAAGTTGTACCGGGGAAAAAGCAGGGCGGGAAAAGATGCTTTTTTCCCGCTTGCAAACCGAAAACAAAGTGCTATAATAGCTTTTCCCCGGGACTGTATGTCCCGGGGAAAACTGCGTAATGAAAGGTCCATTGTCCCATGCGCGTATTGCTGGCTGCAGCCTTTGCGCTGTTCGCGGGCCTTATGATGACCCGCGCATTCAAATATCTTCATCTGAAATTCCCGGACGTCACGGCGTTTCTCATAGCCGGAGTGCTGGTGGGGCCCTTCGTGCTGGGGCGCGTCGGAGTGCCGGGGCTCGGCTTCTGCTCCGAGAGCGAGCTCGGGCGCGTGAGCGTTATATCGAGCGCGGCGCTCGGCTTCATAGCCTTTGACATAGGAAACGAATTCCGCCTCGCCCAGCTCAGGCAGACGGGAAAAACAGCCGTTGTAATCGGCGTCGTTCAGGCCATCGCCGCAGCGCTTTTAGTGGACGGCGTTCTGATAGTCCTCCATTTTATCCTGGGCGAAAAAGTGCTGCCTCTGCCGGTGGCGATAACGCTCGGCGCCATAGCCTCGGCCACGGCGCCTGCCGCCACGCTTATGGTGGTAAGGCAGTATAAGGCCAGGGGTGAAGTGACAGACCTCCTGCTTCCGATAGTCGCACTTGACGACGCCGTCGGCCTAGTCGTCTTTGCCGTTTCCTTCGGCGTGGCGCAGGCGATAAACGGGGGAAACCCGGATATAGTTTCCATAATGATAAACCCGCTATTGGAGATAGTCTGCTCTCTGACGCTCGGGAGCATTATGGGCGGCCTTCTGACATGGCTTGAAAAGCTATTCTTCTCCAATTCCAACAGGCTTTCGCTTACCATTTCGTTCGTCCTCATGACTATAGCGCTCTCATCCGTGGAGATACCTCTCGGCGGAGAACTCAGGATCAGCTTCTCCTCTCTGCTGGTGTGCATGATGCTCGGAACGATGTTCTGCAATCTCAGCGAGTATTCGAGCGACATAATGGCGCGCTCCGGTCGCTGGACGGCGCCGCTCTACGCGGTGTTCTTCGTTTTGTCCGGCGCGCAGCTGGATCTGGGAGTTTTCCGCTACCCGATAATAATCGTCATAGGCGTGGTGTACATTCTCGTGCGCTGCGCGGGGAAATACCTCGGCGCGAGCTTGAGCAGCGCTGCCATGAATTGCAGCGCGACGGTGAGAAAGTATCTCGGCGTAACTCTTTTCCCGCAGGCGGGCGTGGCTCTCGGAATGGTAGTGACCGCGCAGGCTCTCGGCGAGGACATGGGCCACATGGTACGCAATATAATCCTCTTCAGCGTGCTGGTGTATGAGCTCGTCGGCCCGATGCTCACGAAGCTCGCGCTCACAAAGTCGGGAGAGATAGAGGCAGCCGCGAGCGACGAGCAGAACCGCGCCCGCTTCGAAAAAAAGCTGCACCACCGCGCAAAGCGGTGCTGACCCCTTTCCCGCGCATTGAAAAACCTGCCTGAGAATGGTAAAATAGCTCTGTTATAATTTGAAGCAGGGAATGATAGAGAATGAGGAGAAACCGTTCCATAGGATGCAGGCGCTTTGCGCTCTGTGCGCTTGCCGTTCTGCTGTGCGTATGCCTGGCGGGCTGCGCGCTGAAAAAGACGGCGCCGGCACAGGCGCAGACCGAGACACCGGTGGAGGAAGCGCCGCCCGCGGCGCCGCAAACGGAGGAAGCACCCGAGCCCGATCCGGAACCTGAGGCAGAGCCGGAGCCCAATCCGGAACCTGAGCCTGAGCCGGAGCCCGAACCGGAGCCGGAATCGGAACCGGAGCCGGAACCGACGAAGGCGGAGCTGCTGCTTGCGGATATGTCCCTCTATGAAAAGATATGCCAGATGATAATCGTCCGGCCGAGCGATCTTACAGGCGTTTATCCTGTAACCGCGGCGGGGGAGAACACGCGGCAGGCTCTTGAAAAATACCCGGTAGGCGGGCTCTTTTACGACTCGAGCAACATGACCGGGCAGGAGCAGCTCCGGGATATGACGGCGAATACCAAGGCGTATATGCAGATAACTCCCATCATCGTCTGCGATGAAGAGGGAGGCACGGTAGCCCGGCTCATGCGTACAGTCGGCACCACGTGGATAGGCTCCATGTTCAGTTTCAAGGAGCAGGGGCCGGAGACGGCGTTCGCAAACGCCGAGACGATAGCCAGCGACATGGCGTCCTTCGGCTTCAACGCTGATTTTGCCCCGGTGGCGGACGTATGGTCAAACCCCGCGAACACCGTGATAGCCAGCCGCGCCTACAGCGACGATTTCGAGCAGGCGGCGGAGCTCGTGGCCGCTGCGGTGGAGGGCTTCCACGCGGGAGGCGTGGCCTGCACGCTCAAGCATTTTCCGGGCCACGGCGATACGGCGGCGGACAGCCACTTCGGCTCGGTTTACGTCTACAAAACACTTGACGAGCTTCGCTCGCAGGAACTCATACCCTTCAGAGCCGGTATCGAGGCCGGAGCGGACATGGTCATGATGGGTCACCTTATAGTTTCGGAGCTGGACGAGGAGCCAGCGCCCTTTTCCTACGCCATGGTAACGGAGCTTCTGCGGGGAGAGCTTGGCTTTGAGGGAGTTGTCATAACGGACGCGCTGGAGATGCAGGCGCTCAAAAACTATTCCGCCGGTGAAACTGCCGTAAAGGCAGTGCAGGCGGGAGTGGACCTGCTGCTTTGTCCGAGCGATCTCGACGAAACGATCCGCGCGCTGACAGAGGCGGCGGAAAGCGGCGAGATAAGCGAGGAGCGCATAGACGAGAGCGTTCTGCGAATACTCACGATGAAGGAAAACCGCGGCATGCTGGATTGAAACGAAAAAACAAAGGCCGCCGGGCTCGAGAGAAGCCGGGCGGCCTTTTCATATGCTGTTTTGGAGTTATAGTCCGGCGCGGTATGCAAGCAGGCGGCTTTTCAGAAGCTCATATCTTTCCCGCTTGATCGGCTTTGAAAGATGCGTTTCGCGCAGCTGCTCTGTCCGGTTTTCGTAGTCGAGAGTCTTGTTCCCGAACTGCTCGCTCGTGAGGTCGAAGATCTTTCCGTCCAAGACGTTGAAGCAGTGATACGTCCCGTCGCCGAGGGGCAGACCGTAAACGTCCCCGCCGAAAAGGTCCTGAACTATGAAGGACGTTATGGAGCACTGGCCGAGCGTCGGATTTTTGCTCGACCACTGCGCGCGCATACGCGGCGCGCAGGTATCGACCTTCCAGACGTGCAAAAGGTCTTCGTAAAGAGATATGAGCTCAGGAGAAGCATATTCGCGACCGTAAAAGCTTTTCATAACTGCTCCTTAAAACATGATTACGAATAAGTCCGTATGATTTCCTCGGCCACAGTGCGCCGGGGAACGCAGCGATCCATGGCCTGCTTTTCAATGTAGCGGTGGGCCTGGGGCTCGTCCATTTTCAGCTCCGATATGAGAAGCCATTTTGCGCGGTTTACCACGCGTATCTCTTCCATCTTCTCTTCGACGGAGAGAGTTTTCTTCTCCAGCCTTCTAAGACGCTCCCGCGTACTGGCCATCCAGTCCAGCGCGAGAACGAGCACAGGCCTGTTTACCGGCTTCGGAAGAGTAAAGACGCCGTATTCCGCGACTTTTTCGCGTATATCGTCCTGGATCTCGGCGCGCGCGAGCAGCAGAACGACAGTGCCGGCGGAACTGCCGACGTCGACGGCAAATCTCGTGCCCACGTCGTCCGGCAGGGGGGAGTTGACGATGACGTAGTCAAAGCTGCGCTCTCCCCATATCCTCTTCGCGGCGCTTATGTTCGTGGCGAAGCGCACGGGGCTGTAGTGAGATTCGGGGAGCAGCGACACAAGAGCGGTATTCAGTTTTTCCGCCGATGAAACGACGAGAACGCTGTAGATGCGCTCTTTCAGGCTCATGGTCTATCCCTTTCTTACAGGCGGTAAAAGGTCATCTGTCGCAGTAGATCGACATGATATCGGCCGGGATGTGCGCGCGGATGAAATCGCTCGCGGCGGAAACGGAGCAGGCCTCACGGAAGGTCTCGGGGAGTTTTTCAAATCTCGAAAGAGTCTCGCGGTCGGCCTTATAAAGGTTTATATCCGCGGCGGGCGGCAGCTCCGATTTGTTTTCTATACCGCAGAGTCCGGCATAGATCATGAGAGCGAACGCCAGATACGGATTCGCGCAGGGATCGGGGGAACGCAGCTCGAGACGGCGGGATCTGCCGTCCGCAGCCGGGATCCGTATCAGCTGAGAACGGTTTTCGGCGGACCATGAGACGTATCTCGGAGCCTTGTTTTTGCCCAGCCTCTGGTAGGAGGCCTCCGTAGTATTGAGAAAGGCCGTCATCGCGCCGATATTCTCCAGGATGCCGGCGATCATTCTGCGGAAGGGCTCCTCGCCGGAAAAGGGTTCGAGAGACATGTTGATATGGAAGCCGTTACCCGGGGCGTTTTCCACGGGCTTCGGCGAAAAATCGGCAAACAGGCCGTTGCGGTAGGCAACGGTCTTGACCACTCTTTGGAACATCATAACGTGATCCGCGGCGGTAAGGGCGTCGGAATAGCGAAAATCTATCTCGTTCTGGCCTGGGCCCTCTTCATGATGGGAGCTTTCGGGGCGTATGCCCATCTGCTCCAGAGTAAGGCAGATCTCGCGGCGGACGTTCTCTCCGTGATCCTCCGGAGCTATATCCATATATCCCGCCTCGTCGCAGGGGACGGCGGTAGGCTGCCCGTCTTCACCGAGCCGGAAGAGATAAAACTCCTGCTCCGAGCCGAAGGTGAAGGAGTATCCGGCCTTCTTTGCGTCTGCGATGGCGTTTTCGAGAAGACTGCGGGTATCGCAGGCAAAGGGCGAGCCGTCCGGCCAGGTGATGCGCGAAAACATCTGCACCACGCGCCCGTGCTCCGGGCGCCACGGAAGAGGCATGAGAGTTTCGGGATCGGGGTGGAGCAGCAGGTCGCTGCGCGCTTCATCACCGAAGCCGGCTATGGCGGAAGCATCAAATGCAATACCGCTCTCAAAGGCGCGCGGCAGCTCGTCCGGCATTATGGAAACGTTCTTCTGCTTGCCGAAAACGTCGCAGAAGGCAAGGCGGATGAATTTTACGTCTTCCTCCATGGTGTACTGGATGACCTCGTCCTTTGAGTATTTCATGGTTTTCCTCCTAATTTGCCACGTACATCTGCATGTACGGGTTCTGGCTGTCGGGAGTGACTACGGTGAAGGGCGCGTTGAGCACTTCGTCAAGATCGTAAGAGAACAACTCGCAGTATTCGGCAAGAAAGCCCTTGAGCTCCCGCATGTCCTCTTCGCCGGCCGGCCGGGTATTTACCTGCTCGGGGAAGACTACGTCTTTGCATTCCGAGCGGAGGAACATCTTGCCGCCGTGCATGCCCGTGCACGGGAAGAAGCCGACTGCTTTTTCCTGCGGAGCCGTCAGATTGAGAACCACTATAACGCCGCCGGCCTGGTATTCGCCGAGGAAGCTGCCCGCCCGGCCGCCGATGACCATGACGGGATATTTGTCCTGGTAGGCCTTCATGTGTATGCCGGCGCGATAACCAGCGTTTCCTTTTACGTATATCTTGCCGCCGCGCATGGCATAGCCGGCCGCGTCGCCGATATTGCCGTGGATAACGATCTTTCCGGCGTTCATCGTGTCGCCCACGGCGTCCTGAGCGTTGCCCTCGACCGTTATGGAGGCGCCGTTGAGATAGGCGCCGAGAGCGTTGCCGGGAGTGCCGCGGATCACGATGCTTTTATCGGCCATGCCCGCGGCTATGAAGCGCTGCCCGCAGCAGCCGTCTATAACGCAGTCGCCCTGCACGTCTCTGATCTTTTCGTTCAGAGCCATGTGCTCGAGTCCGTGCGCCTGGATCATTTTAATCATTATACCACACCTCCAAACTTTTTTCTACGCACTTGGGGAGAAAACGCGGTGGTAGTGGCCGCTTTTTTCAGCGCCTCGAAATCAAGCGAGGACAAAGGCGTTTTTTCGCGGATGAGAGACGTATATATTCCGGCCCGCTCGTTTACCCCTATGAGGATAAAGCCCTTGAGCAGGTCGTCCTTGACAAACAGCCGCCTGACGGAGACGTCTGTTTTCTCCTCGTAAAGCTCGCCCTCGTAAGTTCCGGCGGTCATTGCCGGCAGTCCGAAAAAACCGAAGGAGTTCACAGGTACGGCCTTGTCGAAGGCCTCTGTTCCGCCGGCCATGTTCACTCCGGCGGCATAGCCCTGCATGGACGCGTTGGGAAGCGTAGCGACCGGCTTGATCTTTCCTGCGGAAACGTCCATCCCTTCGGTACAGTCTCCGGCGGCATAGACGTCCTTTATGGAGGTTTCCATATATTCGTTTATCAGGATACCGCGGTCGACTTCGCCGCCGGCTTCTTTAACGAGAGAAATGTTCGCGCGGATGCCGACCGTAAGAACGAGGATGTCGAAATCCACCGTCTTCCCGCTTATCATCACGGCGCGGTTTCCCTCAAACCGCGCTGCGCTGTCTCCCGGCAGAAAAGCGATCCCGTTCTTTTCCAGATGCCGCTGCAGCACCGCGGCGCATTCCGCATCCAGAAGACTGGGGAGCACTCTGTCCGCGAGGTCGCAGACGGTGATGTCCGCGACGCGCCCGCAAATACCCTCCGCGCATTTCAGCCCGATCAGGCCGGCGCCGATTATCAGAACGCGCGACGAGGGCTTTATCGCTTTTTCCAATGCAAGAGCATCGTCAAGCGTCATAAAGGAGAAACACTCGGGAACCGTTTCGATGCCCTCGAAGCGAGGGACGAAAGGGACGGAGCCCGTTGCGACGCACACGGCGTCATAAGGCAGGAGCGAGCCGTCGTCCAGTTCGATCTTGCCCGAGTCCTTGTAGATACGCGTCGCCTTACGGCCGTAAAGCACCTTGCAGCCCATGCGATCGTAAAAATCCCTGCCGCGATACAGGATCCGCTCGAGATCCGTTTTTCCTTCCAGATAGTAAGAAATGAGCGGGCGGCAGTAGACAGGATGCTCTTCTTCGGAAACCACCGTGATCTCACCGGCTGTGTCCGTGCTGCGTATCCCCTCGATACATCTCGCGGCAGCGATCCCGTTTCCGATGATTACGTAGCGCTTCATTCCGCCTCGCCCCTTTCCTCATATACTATCGCCCGGTTCGGGCAGCCCTTTACGCAGGCCGGCTCGCCGCAGGCGTTTTTAAGGCACAGCTCGCATTTCTGCATAACGCCGTCCTCGTTCGGGGCAAGCGCGCCGTACGGGCAGACGAGGATGCAGGTGAAGCAGCCCACGCATTTGTCCCGGTTTATACGGACTACGCCGTCCTCCTGCGAGATGGCGCCGGCTATGCAGCTTTTAACGCAGATCGGGTCAGTGCAGTGCCGGCAGGAAACGGCGTAAGAGATCTTTTCGCCTTCCTCTATGTGTATCCTCGGATAGATCGGCTTTCCCTTGAGCGCCAGAGGCATGTCGGACAGGCCGGAATTGGCGAAAGCGCAGTTGTATTCGCAGAGATGGCAGCCGAGACACCACTGCTCGTTTACGTACACTCTTTTCATATGCTCACTCTCCCGCATGGGCGATCCCGAGGATCTCCAGTTCTTTTTCGTTAAGGCCTACGCCGCGAAGCATGAGCCTGTTCCCGCGCAGGGCCTCAATGGAGTTTATACCCATTCCGCCCATGAGCTCCATTATCTCTCGCCGCCACGCCGTCATGAGGTTTACGAGCCGCCGGCTGCCGATGTCCGGATTCAGACGCTTTACGAGGTCTGGCCTCTGCGTCGCGATGCCCCAGTTGCATTTGCCGGTCTGGCAGGTGCGGCAGAGGTGGCAGCCCATTGCAAGCAGCGCGGCAGTGGCGATATAGCAGGCGTCGGCGCCGAGGGCTATGGCCTTCACCACGTCCGAGGCGCTCCTTATCGAGCCGCCGGCTACGAGCGAGACGTTGTTTCTTATGCCCTCGTCGCGCAGCCGCTGGTCTACGGAGGCCAGAGCGAGCTCTATCGGTATGCCGACGTTGTCGCGTATGCGGGTGGGCGCGGCGCCAGTGCCGCCGCGGAAACCGTCTATGGCGATTATGTCCGCACCGCTGCGGGCTATGCCGCTGGCGATGGCCGCTATGTTGTGAACGGCGGCGACCTTTACGATTATCGGCTTGCGGTATTCCGTGGCTTCCTTAAGGGAGAACACGAGCTGGCGCAGATCTTCTATGGAATAGATATCGTGGTGCGGGGCGGGGGAGATGGCGTCGGAGCCCTCCGGGATCATGCGCGTGCGCGATACGTCGCCGACGATCTTCGCGCCGGGCAGATGCCCGCCTATGCCGGGCTTTGCGCCCTGGCCCATTTTTATCTCGATCGCGGCGCCGGCCTCGAGGTAGTCCTCGTGGACGCCGAAGCGGCCGCTCGCCACCTGCACTACCGTGTGCGGGCCGTACTGGTAAAAGTCCTCGTGCAGGCCGCCCTCGCCGGTATTGTAGAGGATGCCGAGCTCGGTGGCCGCGCGGGCGAGAGAGGCGTGAGCGTTGTAGCTGATGGAGCCGTAGCTCATTGCCGAAAACATTACCGGCATCGAGAGACTGACCTGCGGAGGCAGCTCGCAGACTATCCTGCCCCGGCTGTCACGCTCTATCTTCTCGGGCTTTTTGCCGAGAGACACGTGAGTTTCCATCGGCTCGCGCAGCGGGTCTATGGAGGGGTTCGTGACCTGCGAGGCGTTTATGAGTATCTTGTCCCAATAGACGGGAAGCGGCTTGGGGTTGCCCATCGAGGAGAGGAGCACTCCGCCGCTCGAGGCCTGCTTGTAGATTTCTTTTATGGTGTCGTTCTGCCAGTTGGCGTTTTCGCGCAGGGTGCAGTCGCTCTTCACGATTTTAAGAGCTCTGGTCGGGCAGAGCGAAACGCAGCGCTGGCAGTTCACGCACTTCGTTTCGTCGCTCATCATCATACCGCGCTCGGGGCTGTAGGAGTGCACCTCGTTGGCGCACTGCCTCTCACAGACGCGGCACGCGATGCAGCGGTTTTCGTTTCTTACGACCTCGAATTCCGGGAAAATGAAATCAACTCCCATCAGACAGCACCTTCCTTCACCTTTACGATAACGGGCTCGCCGCCCGCCGGAGCCCAAATATTTTCCGCGTCGGGCTCCATAGTCCGGATGGCCGCCTCCTCGCTGGCGACGAACACCTTTTCGCCCTTTTCGCCGACGACCATGGAGCGGAGCTTCAGACGGTCGTTGAGGGCCATGAGCCCGCCCGTAAAGCCGAGGACTATGGAGAAGGGCCCGGTTATGAGAAGGCTCGGGAACACCGTGCGCAGATACGCGTGTTTCGCGCGCGACTCTTTGTCGCTCTCACGCTCGATAGTGCTCCAGAACGGGGCGGCTATCACGCTTGCCGCCTCCTCGAGGGAGAGCCCCTGCACGCGGACGAGATAATCCATTATATAGGTTATGACCTCGGTATCGGTCTGGAGAGTGCATTTGTAGCCGAACATCTCAATGAAGCGGCGGTTGGCGTCGTAAGAAGAGATCTCGCCGTTGTGCACGACCGAGTAATCCAGCAGCGTGAAGGGATGCGCGCCGCCCCACCAGCCGGGGGTGTTGGTAGGGTAGCGGCCGTGCGCCGTCCAGGAATAGCCCTCGTATTCGTCGAGCTTGTAGAACACTCCTACGTCCTCGGGAAAGCCGACGGCCTTGAAGGTGCCCATGTTCTTGCCGCTGGAGAAAACGTAGGCGCCGTCCATCTCCGTGTTTATCTTCATCACGGCGCGCGCGACGAACTCCTTTTCGTCAAGCTGCAGGTTCGCCAGCATGGACTTGAGCGGCGCGACGAAGTAGCGCCAGATTATCGGCTCGTCGGTTATGGCCGGGATCTTGCGCGTGGGGAGCACCTCAGATTTGACGATCTCAAAATGCTCTTTGATAAAGGCTTCGCAGTTTTTCCGGGTGGCCCGGTCGCTGTAGAAAAGATGCAGCGCGTAAAACTCCCTGTATTCGGGGTAGATCCCGTAGCCTGCAAAACCTCCGCCCAGGCCGTTGGAACGCTCGTGCATCGGGATCATGGATTTTACTATGGTATCTCCCGACATTCTCGCGCCATCCCTGGAGATGACGGCTGAGATAGCGCATCCGGAGGGGATACGCACCTGGCCTTCTTTCATCATATGATCAGATCCTTTCGGAATAATAGTAACGGATCAGCCGACGGTGATCAGAAAGTGTCCGTCGGACATATCGTTGTAAACCCGGCACCGTTCGCCGCTTGCGTCGTAAACGCTGACTATGCCGGAAAGGCTTTTTCCGTGCTCGAATTCGTCGGCGATGTTCCGGAAGCGCCTGAGCGTTTCCGGAACGTAACGCATGGTCTTTTCATTATTGAAAACAGCGGTATAAAGGATTTCCGCTTCTACGAGATCCTGGAAAAAATGGCTTCCGTAGGAGAGCTCGGGATTGTATCCGGCCTCGGATTCCTCGATCTCACAGACTATCTCGAAAGCGCTTATATCCGAAAAAGCGGTGGGCACGCCAAGCTCGGGAGAAGAGGTCCCGATGCGCCCGGGAACTATCAGCATCATGTGCTTGTTCATGGAGCGGTAATGCCAGTTGATCTCTCCGATGAGCTTCGCGACGGACGGCTTGTCCCTGTACGGCAGATTGTAGTACCCGACGGGGTCTACGTATACGATTACGTCCAGGTCCTCCGCTTTTGACATTCCCATCGACGCGCCGCTGCTCTCCAGAAAGATCCTGTCTTCCGGAATATCGGAGGGTATCAGTATCCTCGAGCCGTCTTTCTGAAGCTGGAGAGGACGGCACTGCAGCAGGTCGACGGAGTATTCGCCGCTCTCGGAGAGGTTGATAGTAAATTCCGTATCCACGGGGTATTCGTATTCCTCCTGAATACATCGGAGCATGCGCCGCATTTGGTCCATAAGCTGCCCGTTTGCCACAAGCCCGCCGCACGAAATGAATCTCACCGGCTGCCATCTTCCGTTTTCCCGGAGCCAGGATTCCGCGTCGTAATCGCGTTCAAACAGCATTTGCCCGAGATACTCCGGGATCACAGGCTCGATCGCGGAAAAGGTCAGCTTTTCCAGCCTTCGGTCTGCCATGTTGATGACCTCGGCTTTTCCCTGGGAAAACCTGTGCTTATCGGCAGAGGAGGAGTAGAGGGTCTTTTCCGGATAATCAAGATTCACTATCCTCGGATACGAGCCCTCCGTACGGTCTACGGCCGAGGTGCCCAGCCCCATGACGAGCCGGAGCATGCCGGCGGCGGGATCGCTGCTTTTCATGATCCTGTAAGGGCTGAACGAGTAGCCCACGCTGGCCGCGCAGGGAGTGTAGTACGGGCCGTAATACGAGCCGTAAACGCGCTGGATGAGCAGAGGCATCTGTTCGTCGCGCTTATCAAGGCCGCGCCTTTTGCGG
>JAEEGL014438591.1_pt1 | contig 18508 bp, 11 predicted proteins | sample 9134231 | NCBI WGS metagenome assembly JAEEGL01 (sample SAMN16246548, study PRJNA631951) | gut metagenome | biome: gut microbiome; feature: rumen; material: fiber-attached | host: Bos | place: Iran: Karaj | collected 2018-10 | reverse complement strand
ATATTGCCTATCTGACGGGAAAATATTTGTGATTCAAAACGGTGCAGCCTATCGGCACTAATAGTGCAGCCTATTTGCACTACTAGTGCCAAAGGGTTGCACTTTTTCATTTATTCATCAGCCATTTGGCAAAAATCTAAAACAAAAATCTTCCCTTTCAGCTGATTTTTGCGCATAAAAATGATAAGAAATCGCCCGAAAATGCCACTAATGCCACCATAATGCCACCGCGCGAACCCCGATAAACACAGGGCAAGTGGCAAAGTGACATTTTTTTTTCGAGAAAAACTATTTATACGAACAAACCGTTCTCTCATTGCAAATAGCGGAAACTGCCACTATCTGACACCAACGATATTTTTAATCGTACATATTTCTTCTTTGTATCTTGTCAAGATATTCTCCCACTATGCCCACAGGGTCACTGGCATTTACCGGATACCATCCGGCTGAACGGTCATCACCCGTATCATACAGCAGTTTTCCGGTTTTGTTATAACACTTTACCTGCCTCACTCTTACATAACTATAAATCTCGTCATATTCCGCCTTCGTTCGGGTAGTAACCACAGGAGTCTTAATTCCAATCAGATCAGCAAAATAATGTTGCCATTCTGGGGTGTGATAGACGGCTTTCACCCAAACGAAATGGTCACCTCTATTTGTAGTTGTAATGTTGGAATTATAGCTGATAGTTACATCCTCATCATCACTGACGGTGATCCATTGCTCTTTATTATTCGATACCTGTGACCATGAAGGGCAATGTATCGTTATCAGCAAGCAAAAGAAGAGGATGGATTTAATATTACTCATCTCTTAAGTGTTGAAAGTGATTTTTAAAAAAGTCCGGTGGTGCCTTATTAACTGACACCACCGGAAATATCACGATTCTTATTCTTCTTCATCAATGGAGATTTCCTTTTCTATCTCTTCACCCATTTGCTCAATGGCAGCGCCTATTTCACCGATGGCATTAATGACCTGTTTGACAGAGTCGTCAAATTCAGTCTGGAATTTCTGTCCGAATTCCTCTGCTGCTGATTTGATAGGCTCTGCAATACTTTCCTTCACATTCAGATATTGGTCGATGTTGATTTGGTTAATATCCAGCAAACCATATACAACATATACATGTGATCCGGAGTTAGCTACGAAATATGAAGCATCACCGACTTTCACTATAGCAGCGTTTTCATTTTCTTTCACCACCTGTCCCAGAGTCTTTACTCGGTTAATGATGGCTTGTGCAAGTTGCTTGCTCTTACCGCTCAGTACCACAGTGGCAGGAATGTCAAGGCCAATCTGGTTTGGTTTAATCGTCTTGAACTGACAGGTGCTGTCAGCTGATGCAGTTGCCATTGTTTCGTCGAATGTTGCCGATACACTCATGGCAATATTATTCCTTGCCATTCCTGTTGCAGCAACCGCCCTCGTCACATAGTTTTCAGGGTCAGCTTCTGATGCCTTATCTGCATCTTCACCTGCTCCTAATGCCTCTATTGTATTGGCAATAGTTTGTGCGCCCATGTTAAGATTCATGTCCAGCAATCCGTCTTTTGTAAGATTAAGTGAGCTGACGATATTGTCGAAGTCGAAATATTCATTCTGCAGTTCGATATCACCCATAGCAGCGTTTGAGATGCAATAGACGTCTTGTTTCACTTTCAGGTCTTCACCATTGGCATTAATGAATATCCAACTGTCTTCGCTTTCCTGAACAATAGCGTTATCTCCCATGAAGGGCAAAACGTTCAAATACTCGTCCTTTCCGATTTGCTTCTCATCAGCGCTCATCAGCTGATAGCCGGCTTTCTCCTTGTCTGGTTTGGCAAAGAACATGTTATTGCCGGCAAAAACGATGTTGGCATAGCGTGCTCTGATAATCTCTTTGCCTTCAAAGTCCATCACACCCTGTTGCTCTCCGTCAGTGAATATAAAGGTTTTGCCTTGGATGTCCTTAATGCCTTTGATCTTATCAGATGGCTTAAGAATCCAGTCGCCTTTCTCGCCAACCAGTCCGACCCGGCGGTCACTGCCGTTAGCATCGTCGGTTACCACTAACGCACCACTACAGAATTTACCATCGGTGATTCTGAATCGTTTAGCTTTGAAAGAACCTACTTCCTTACCTGCCGTGGAAAGAATAGTATAGGTTAGTTCGTCATATTCACCATTCTGCAGGTATTTTTCCTGTTTCTTGTCGAGAGCCAGCATCTTTCCTTCGCTGGCAGGGTAGATCATGATGTAGTCGGGGTCTACAATTACATCTCCTTTCGTGTTGATGCATCCGTACAGTTTATCAACCTTGAAGATGGCCACTCCTTCAGTAAAGTTGGTGCAGGACGTCACCACCTTTCCGTCAACCTTGTCAAGCGTGAATTTCACGTTTCCGTCAACGTCGATAAACTCTATTTGCTTGTCTTTCTCCACCACAGGAGCTACATCCTCTATGAACACACCTGCCTGTGAGTACTCGTCGCCTACCTGTTTCGGCTTTGCGTCTGCCGTGTAGAGTTCCCACAACCCCTTCTTGTTCTTCACGAAGAAACGGTCGTGCATCACCACGGTAGGCATCTGTTTAAACTCGTCGTTGACCAATACGGTACCATCGGCACCTATCAGTCCCCAACTTGATTTCTCACTTTCCTGGAAAGGCATGTACTGAATACCACCCTGTTGTTGGGTGCATGAGGCCAGCGCAAATGCGGCCACTGCTGCTAATTGTTTTAATTTCATAATATTATGGATTTAAATTATTAATAGAATCGTTTACTTCTTCTTGTGGCAGGGCGAATTTTACAGGTACTGTATATTCCACGCGTACCTTCACTCCATCCTGTGTACCGGGATTCCATTTTGGCATCATCTTCATCACTCTTACGGCTTCTGCTTCCAGTGACGGATGATGTTCGTCGAGTACTTCAAATTCAGAAGTGGAACCATCTTTCTCTACCACGAAACTGACCTGTACCAATCCTTCAGCCTTTTCGGCTATTGCGTCTTCGGGATATTGCAGATTGCTCTTGATGAACTCCATCAGGGCAGCCACACCACCGGGGTAGGTGGGAATATGCTCTGCACTCTCATAGATTTCGTTATCATCTACTTTAGGATTCCTAACGATAGCCTTGGCACGTGGAGCCACACGCCGTTTAGCTGCCACTCTAACAATCTCTTTCTTCTCAACCGACGCTTCTGCTACTGCTGGCTTCGACGTAGTTGTAGGCAGTGTGGGAAGCACTTGTGGCACCTCACCCGTCTTCCTGTTTTCTTCAGAAGGAGCTGTTATCGTAACATCAGCCTTTCTTGTAGTCGGCAGGGTAGGTATTCCTGTTTCCACATTCTTTTTCCCCTTTTTCTGTTTTTTGGGCTTTTCAGTTGTTGTCACAGTTGTTGTTCTTTTGGTAGTGGGAAGCGTAATAGTCTGTGCTTTGCCGTTAAGAGCAACTCCCATGAACATCGCTGATGCAATAATCCATTTTTTCATAAGCTTATGTTATTTTAATTGTGTAATTACTATTTAACAGAAACTTTCCGTCCGTTCTTGATATAGATACCCTGGGGCAGTGTGCCGTTTTTAAGGCGTTCACCCCTCACTTTCTGTCCCATGATAGTATAGACGGCAGCTCCGTTTTCGCTGTTTTCAGTCAGCTCGTCAATACCCGTAGCATCGCTGAACTCAATGTCGATGGTCTGCTTGGCACCGGCGGAACTGTCGGTCATGTATGCCTCGAAGGGACTCACCGTGCGGAGGTTGCTGACGAAGCGGCTGCCCTCATCGTATCCGCCACGCTCGCTATGGATGTCGTTATTGACATTGAGCGCATAGACTCCGCCGGATTTCTCCTGGGCGCAGAAGGCCGGGATGAAGGTCTTCGTGCCGCTCTTCCCTGAGCTGATTGCCGAGGATACCTTCACCTTGACATCGGTAGCCGAGAAGGTGACGGCGCCCGAGAGGATGTAGTCGGTGTCGTACTCTTCGTTGTTGGGCATACATATAATATAAGGTGTGTTAGCCTGTATGCTGCTGGCCCTTGAGAATCCGCCGGCGGAGAGGCTGTACAGCCAGAAGGGCTTGGCCGACGACGAGTTGTTCCATGCGGCGAAGGGCAGGACGGTTCCCTTTGATGAATGCCTGATTTCCTTGACGTCGAATGGCAGTGCGATGGTTTCCCATCCCTGCGGCTTTCCTCCGAAGCCCGAGGTCATCTTGTAGTTGTGCGTATAGCTTATCTTCCTGGCCGTGAACTCCGTGGGGCAGTAGAAGTTGTTGCTGCCTTCGGCATCGGTGAGCGTGATTTCCTCCGCCGTTCCGTTAACCACCACGTTCTTCACGCTGGAAGGTGCATAGGCCGCATTCTTGGTATAGAATAGGAGGTTGGGATTGTTGACGCCTCCTAGCATCACCTCCGTCATTGGGAATGACGCCTCCCATTTAATAGCAGCTAAGTTCTTGCACACGGAGAAAAGGATTCTTCCTACGGATTCTTTTTGGAGTGTATTGGGCAGGGTAACAGAAACGAGTCCGTCGCATCCGGCAAATGCACTTGTTTCGATGCCTACGACCTTGTATTGCAGTCCGTTCAGCTCAACGGATGCGGGAATCGTGACATGCCCTTGGTAGTCCTTCATGCCGACGGTCATTGTCCTTTCGCTATTTGACTTGATGGAATAGCTGACGTTGTTGATGTCTAAGTAGTCAGCGATAATCAGCATGCCATTAATGTATTTGAACGAATAGTTCCTGGCTGTTCCTCCTGACAGCGTGACGGGATACTCTCCTATAGGGCTGTCCTTGGTGGCATCGCACTTGATGGCCGGCTCCGTATCAAGGACACTTTGGTCCTCGTTGTTCTTAAAGCCTTCATAGGTTACCGAGAAGACGGGATTCTCGAACCCTTGCGGCCTTGAGTAGTTTCCCGCTGAGGCCGTGAGCACGGCCTTGTTGATGGTGAGTGTTCCGTTGATATAGCTGACGTTGTAGTTGCTGACGCTTCCCTTTGACACGACGATGTCGTAGGTTCCCACATCCGAATTGCTTGTTGCTGCACATGAGACGGTTGGTGTGCCGCTCAGGGTGGCTCCTGTGGTTTCATATTCAAACTTCGGGAGGGGGTCACCATAGTTGATGGTATAGCTTCTGGCCGTCACGGCGGCCGCGTCGGCTGCTATCACGGTGAGCGTTCCGTTCTGGTAGTTGAACTCATAGTTCTGGGCCTCACCACCGCTGAGCGTGATGGGATAAGAGCCGGGGGCACTCGATGCCGTGGCATTGCAAGTGACGACAGGTTCCTGGGTGAGCACGCTCTTCGTCTCGCCGTTCTTGAACCCGGAGTAGCTGATGCTGAACACGGGCATGGCATCGCCCTGCTTCTTGGTATAGTTGCCCGGGGATGCGGTGAGCGTTGCCTTCCTGATGGTCAGCGTGCCGTTGACTAAGGTCAGCTCACCCTCACTTTCCAGTGTACCTTTTGCGATGATAATATCATATACCCCTGCGGGCGAGCCCTTCTTGGCCTGGCATGTCAGGGTCGGTTCTCCGCTGGATGAGCTACCTGAAACGGTATAGGCGAAGCTGGGCAGTTCGTCACCATATTCAATAGTATAGCTGTTAGCCTCTACCGAGGTTCCAAAATCCGTCTCCACGATATTAGTAAAGAAACTTGTCCACCGTTTTGACGATTTGTATGCTTCTAAGGTACCTTTGGGAACCTTCAGTACATTGTCTTGAGAAATACCTAGAAACGCATCTCCAGTCAATATTACTGATGCAGGATTCTTTATCAGCGAAAAAATCTCCTTAAGACAAGAACAATTACCGAAAGAATAAGCTCCTATGGTGGTCACGGAGTTGGGGATGGTGACTGAGGTCAGGCCGCTGCAATAAGCGAAAGCATTTCTTCCAATGCTTGTTACGGAGTTGGGGATGTTGACTGAGGTCAAGCCGCTGCAATACTGGAAAGTATATTCTTCGATTCTGCGCACAGAGTTGGGGATGTTGACTGATGTCAGGCCGCTGCAATAAGCGAAAGCATTTCTTCCAATGCTTGTTACGGAGTTGGGGATGTTGACCGAGGTCAGGCCGCTGCAGCCAAAGAAAGTCTGGGTTTCGATGGTAGTTACGGAATTGGGAATTGACACCGAGGTCAGGCCGCTACAATATCGGAAAGCATCGTTTCCGATGGAAGTCACTGAATTGGGAATTGACACCGAGGTCAGGCCGCTGCAAAAAGCGAAAGCATTTCTTTCAATGCTTGTTACGGAATTGGGGATGGTGACTGATGTCAGGCCGCTGCAACTTGAGAAAGCAGAGTCTCCGATGCTGGTGACGGAATTGGGAATGACGGTGTTATTACATCCGGTTATCAATGTGTTTGTGCTAGTCTCAATAATGGCATTACAATTATTGCGGGAATCATATTTTGAATTCCCGCTTTCTACTTTAATGGAGGTCAGGCCGCTGCAAACTGAGAAAGCACCATTTCCGATGCTGGTTACGGATTTGGGGATGGTAATGGTGGTTAGGCTGCTGCAACCAAAGAAAGCACCATTTCCGATGCTGGTCACGGAATTAGGGATGGTTACGGAGGTCAGGCCTTTGCAATCATAGAAAGTATAGTCTCCGATGGTGGTTACGGAATTGCCGATAGTCAATGAGGTCAGGCCGATGCAACCAAAGAACGCATAGTCTCCGATGCCGCGCACTGAATTGGGGATGGTCACCGAGGTCAGGCCGCTGCAATCACGGAAAGCACCGTGTTCGATGCTGGTTACGGAATTGGGGATGGTAATGGTGGTTAGGCTGCTGCAACCAAGGAAAGCACCATTATCGATGCTGGTCACTGAGTTGGGTATGAAGACAGAGGTCAGGCCTTTGCAACCATCGAAAGCATTAAATCCGATGCTAGTTGCGGAATTGGGGATGGTGACGGTGGTTAGGCTGCTGCAACCTTGGAAAGCTCTACTTCCGATACTTTTCAACCCAGTAAAGTATTGAAGTTCGTTGAACGATACCATTCTTGTGTTACCCGTGAACACTGTGCCCAAGTCGGTTACGGCAGCTGCTTCTGCCTCGCTCAGTTCGCCGTCGCCATTGGTGTCCCAGTTTTGAACACAAAGTTGTTTAGCGGTGGTGCTTGTGAAAGTAATGATATAAGATGACGATTGGGCATGCGCCGTCAAATAAATTGTAAGCAACATGCTGATGAGAATGACTCTACGACAAGTATTTTTAATCATATTATCTTCATTTTATGTACTTTTTCTTTCCATTCACAATATAGACACCTTCAGGCTGCTGCTCAAGGGATTTGAGCATCTCCTGTTCTGAATAGGTCCTGACGACCAGCTGTCCCGACAGGGTGTAGACGGTGTTCAGGCGGCCGCCGTCGGCAGTCAGTTCATCAATACCCGTAGCATCGCTGAACTCAATGACGATGGTCTGCTTGGCCCCGGCGGAGCTGTCGGTCATGTATGCCTCAAAGGGACTCACCGTGCGGAGGTTGCTGACGAAGCGGCTGCCCTCGTCGTATCCGCCACGCTCGCTATGGATGTCGTTATTGACGTTGAGCGCATAGACTCCGCCGGACTTCTCCTGTGCGCAGAAGGCCGGGATGAAGGTCTTCGTGCCGCTCTTCCCTGAGCTGATTGCCGAGGATGCCTTCACTTTGGCATCGGTAGCCGAGAAGGTGACGGCGCCCGAGAGGATATAGTCGGTGTCGTACTCCTCGTTGTTGGGCATACATATAATATATGGTGTGTTTGCCTGTATGCTGCTAGCCCTTGAGAATCCGCCGGCGGAGAGGCTGTACAGCCAGAAGGGCTTGGCCGACGACGAGTTGTTCCATGCGGCGAAGGGCATGACTGTTCCCTTTGAGATATGCCTGATTTCCTTGACGTCGAAAGGCAGTCCGATGGTCTCCCATCCCTGCGCTTTTCCTCCGAAACCAGAGGTCATCTTGTAGTTGTGCGTGTAGCTGATCTTCCTGGCCGTGAACTCCGTCGGGCAGTAGAAGTTGTTGCTGCCTTCGGCATCCGTCAGCGTGATCTCGTCCGCTGTTCCGTTTACAACCACGTTCTTTACGCTGGAAGGTGCATAGGCCGCATTCTTGGTGTAAATCAGGAGGTTCGGGTTCGACAGACCGCTGAGCATATTGCCGGTTACGGCAAAGTTAGCATTCCATGTGATGGCGGCCAGATTCTGGCATCCGGAGAAGATGCCGCCGCCCATATTGGATTCAACGACGGATTCCGGAATGATGACCGTGAGTATAGGAGTATTGCTGAAAGCAAAGTTCTGTATGCCCACGACGCTCCATTTGATACCATTGTCGGTAACCATAGCGGGAATCTCTATCTGTCCGGTGTAGTTGCCCCTTCTTACAGTCACGGTGTTTTCGCTGCCAGAGAGTATCTCGTAGGTGATGCCGCCGGCGGTGAACTCTCCGAGTGATTCCTCGTACATGGCAATGAGCGTACTTGTCTGTGAGACATTGCTGATCTTGTAGGTGTTGTTTGTCACTTCAGCAATGACATCCTTGTCGTTCCAAAGCAGTTTGCCGAGCTTGTATCCCTTGTCGGGCTTGAAAGTCACGGTATACTGCTCACCGGAATAAACGGTCGCATTGATGGAGTTGTTCTGGCTGACGGTCTGATTCCCGAACAGCGTGGTTCCCTTTCCGATGGACATGATGGACAGGGTATAGCCGTTGAGCACCTTCAGCACACCGTTCTCGTACTTGAACTCATAGTTCCTGGCGCTTCCGCCCGAAAGGGTAATGGGATAGGTCCCCGAGGGGCTTTCCTTCGTGGCCTCGCAGCTGGCGGTGGGTTCACTGTCCAAAACGCTCTTCGTCTGGTTGTTCTTGAATCCGTCGTAGGTAATGGTGAACTTCGGGTTGTCCTCACCAGGCTTTCTTGTGTATTCTCCCACGGATGCCGTGAGCACGGCCTTCCTGATGGTCAGCGTGCCGTTGACATAGCTGACGTTGTAGTTGCTGACGTTTCCCTTTGAAACGACGATGTCGTACGTGCCTGCATCGGAATTAGCGGTGGCAGAACAAGAAATGGCAGGTGTTCCGTTCAAGGCGACTCCCGATGTGTCGTACTCAAACTGCGGGAGTGGGTCACCATAGGTGATGGTGTAGCTCCTGGCCGTCACGGCAGCCGCATCGGCTGCAATCACGGTGAGCGTTCCGTTCTGGTAGTTGAACTCATAGTTGGTTGCCTGTCCTCCGCTGAGCGTGATGGGATAAGAGCCGGGGGCACTCGATGCCGTTGCACTGCATGAAGCGGTCGGTTCCTGGGTGAGCACGCTCTTCGTCTCGCCGTTCTTGAATCCCGAGTAGCTGATGCTGAACGAGGGCATGGCATCGCCCTGCTTCTTGGTATAGCTGCCTACGGATGCGATGAGCGTGGCCTTCCTGATGGTCAGCGTTCCGTTGACGAAGGTTACCTCCTCGTTGCTGACGGACCCCTTGCTGACGGTGATGGTATATGTACCTGCTTTGGAGCTGCTCGTTGCGGCGCAGGAGATGGTCGGCTTTCCTTTGAGTGCGACTCCCGTGGTGGTATAGCCGAAGTCGGGCAACGGGTCGCCATATTCTATGGTGTAGCTGTTGGCGGTGATGGTGACGGCATCGCGCTGCTCTATGGTGAGTACACCGTTCTGGTAACTGAACTCATAGTTCTTGGCCTCACCTCCGCTGAGCGTGATGGGATAGGAGCCGGGAGCACTCGATGAGGTGGCGCTGCATGAAGCGGTCGGTTCCCTGGTGAGCACGCTCTTCGTCTGGTTGTTCTTGAATCCGCTGTAGGAAATGGTGAATGTCGGGTTTGCCTCTCCCTGCTTTCGGGTATAGTTGCCTACGGATGCGGTGAGGGTTGCCTTCTTGATGGTCAGCGTACCCTTGACGTAGGTCACGTTATAGTTTGTTCCCGAGCCTGCCGCGATGTTGATGTCGTAGGTTCCGGCATCAGAAGAGCTGGTTGCGGAACAGGTTATCTTCGGCGTCCCGTTGTAGGCTCCTCCCGAAACAGTATATTCAAACTTTGGCAGTGCATCGCCGTAGGTAATGGTATAGTCCTTTGCGGTAACGACCACGGCATCTGCGGCAGTGACGGTGAGATATCCTATCTTGTATTTGAATTCGTAGTTGATAGCTTCTCCCCCATTAATATTTATGGGGTAGGAGCCCGGGGCACTTGATGGGGTGGCGCTGCATGATGCGGTCGGTTCTTTGGTGAGCACGCTCTTGTTCTCACCGTTCCTGAATCCGCTGTAGGATATGGTGAATGCCGGGTTGGCCTCTCCCTGCTTGCGGGTGTAGTTGCCCACGGATGCGGTGAGCGTTGCTTTTTTGATGGTCAGCGTGCCCTTGACGTAGGTGATGCTGCTGTTACTTACCGAGCCTTTAGATACGATGATGTCGTATGTACCTGCATTGGAACTGCTTGTGGCAGAACAGGTGATGGTCGGTGTGCCTACGAGGGCAGAGCCTGTCGTGGTATATCCGAAAGTAGGCAGCGGGTCGCCGTAGGTGATGGTATAGCTGTTGGCTGTGATAGTGACTGGATTGTCGGGGGCAGTGTAGGAAAGAGTTACGTCGACAGCCATTTTTCCCGCCGCACTGTTATCCGTGTCATATTCATAATATAGTAATTTCCCGTTGATACTGCTTTGGGCCGTACCCATTGCAGCAAACACCAAATATTTCTGGCTGTTGACAGTGGTGGTTTTTCCTGTGACTGATACCCCAGCCAATCTCATGTTCGACACTTTTGAATAATTAAAGTCAGAAGGTACGGGGATAGCTATTCCCGCATTGATATCCACAGCCGTAAGTGATAAATGTTGAGGGGAAAGATTTCCTGCAATAATAGAAGTGTTGTTAGATAAATCCAATGCGGTGAGTTGGTTCTGAGCGACATCTAGGTTTTTCAATGCTGTATTATTGGTAACATCAAGTGTCTTAATCTGATTATCATAACAATCCAACTGTTCCAAAGCAGTGCTCTTGCTAACATCCAATGCGGTGAGTAGGTTGTTAGTGCAATCCAATCTCTTCAATGCCGTGTTTCTACTAACATCCAAAGAGCTCAGCTTGTTGACATTGCAATATAAATATTCCAATGCAGTGTTTTTGGTCACGTCAAGGGTCTTGATCTGATTCCCTTGGAAATCCAGATCTATCAATGCATTGTTCTTGGTGACATCAAGAGTGGTAAGCTGGTTATCAGAGCAGATAAGTTCTGTCAATGTCGTGTTCTTGGTGACATCAAGTGTGGTAAGCTGGTTATTATAGCAATTCAGCCGTTCCAATGCAGTGTTTTTGGTCACATCAAGCGCCTTAATCTGATTATTTTGGCATTCCAGAATTATAATATTAGTAAAAAACTCTATACCTTTTAAGTCCTGAATGTTACTATTATAAGGGGGGTCTACACCACAATTTATGAAATATACCGCTGCAATTTCTTTATCGGTTAGGACTCCATCGCTAGCTCCAGGGATATTATTAAGTACCCAGTTCCTGAATGCATCATCCGGAAAATTGGTTTCATCAATGGCTATCCCTCCTCCGGCTTCTACAATTTTTGAGAAACTGTTCTTCCATTTGCTAATTGCCTCGTAGCTGCTTTTTGTTCCTGCAGGGACATATAAAACCGCATTAGAAGAAATATCTTCAAACACAGCGGTTCCCAAACTTACTTGTTGAGGATTTTTAATTTCCGAAATCACCTTTTTCAGGCCGCTGCATTCATAGAAAGCCCAGTCTGTGATAGTAGTCACGGAATTTGGGATGGTCACCTGAGTCAGGCCGAAGCAACCCTGGAAAGCACCTTTTCTGATGGTTGTCACGGAATTGGGGATGATGACGGAGTTGAGACCGGAGCAACCATTAAAAGCAGATTCTCCGATGCTGGTCACTGAGTTGGGGATGGTGATGGAAGTCAGGCCGCTGCAACCAAAGAAAGCATCGTCTCCGATGCTAGTCACGGAATTGGGGATGGTGACGAAGGTCAGGCCGCTGCAATTAAAGAAAGTTCCTATTCCGATGGTAGTCACGGAATTGGGGATGGTGACCGAGGTCAGGCTGGTGCAATAAAGGAAAGCATACTGTCCGATGGTAGTCACGGAATTGGGGATGGTCACCGAGGTCAGGCTGGTGCAATCTTCGAAAGCTTTTTCTCCGATGCTGGTCACTGAGTTGGGGATGGTGATGGAAGACATGCCGACGCAATAAGAAAATGCACCGTTCCCGATGCTGGTCACGGAATATTCCACATTATTATAGGTGAACTTCTGTGGGATAGACACAATATCAAAATAATTCGTGTCACCAGACGTGACTTCCGCCTTGTTCCCAGATTTCAGGTTGTAGTAGATGCCGCCGACTTGGCAGTCGTAAGCACTGGCGAGTATAGGCAGGGCTAGCAGGATAATGGATAATAGATATTTTTTCATATTGTATTTCTTTTTATGTTTCACAACTATTGATGATAGCTCATTTGTAAATTCAAAAATATGTCGATAATGCAAATAAAAATTGTTTTATCTTCTTTTTTACCTACTTCTACTTTTCTTCCAAGATAAACATCTTCCAGTTTATGGTATTTCTTGACCAACTGGTTATTTTTATTCCTAAACAGAATGTAGGAAAAAATGAGAAAAAGAAAACCGAATACAAGGTAGGGAACGAATGGATAGAAACTTTCTATAGAGATTCTCCCCTGAATGATAATACTTATTATTTTACAGATGAAAAGAGCAAAGACGGCGATGACGGTCAGAAACAGGACTTTTACCAGTTCTCTGTATAATCCTTGTGCTATATCGATACCTTCTTTGCCAAAGGGATAATAGCGTGAAGGCAGAGAAGTTGATGGATTTATGTATTTATTATTTTGAATACATGCATACACCCTGAATTGTTCGTATCGCTGGCTAAAGCCTAAGTAGAGACTGATGTGTAAAATGACACCAAGAATATAAATAGTGCTGAAAGTAACGATGATGAGTGCTTCGAGGCTGTACTCGTTGCAAGAACCTGAGCCGGTACCTATGAGTACATTACCGAATACTCCAATTATAGCAAGGGCTGCTACGATAAGTGTAGCATAGCTGCTAAAGGTGGAACTTTTGTTAGCGAGGTACTGCGACTGCAGCCGCCTCTCAAACTCTTCAATCGTAACTTTCTTGTTGTTGCACATGTTGTTATGGAAAAAACAATTTAATAATTCTGCTTTTTGGCGTAATTAGGCGTCCCATTATCACCTTCTTCGGGAGAAGCACTCTTGGTGGTGATAGTGACGGGATCGCTATAGGCAGTGCCGATGGCTGAGACAGCATAGGCCCGGACATAATAGACGGTCTTCTTTTCAAGGCCGGTGAGTTTGCCTGTCTTACTACCTGTGGAGGCTTCGATGTCAATATGGCTGTCGCTGACAGTAGGACTGTTATTAGTCGTGCTATAGCAAAGTCCGCATTGGGTGACAGGCTCAGCGGATTTGATGCTGAAAGTGAAGGTTGCTTCGGTGGATTTTATTTCCGTGTCTTTTAAATTACTGACCTCAGGCTTGGCACCGCCATTCTGGGTGACTGTAATCGTAGCGCTCTTGCCACCGCCAGAAACCGTGATTGTTGCCGTGCGGGTGTTCTCGGAATTGTTCTGGGCTACTGTCACCGTGACACTTCCGTTGTTGGAACCCGATTGCGGACTTACTGTACACCAGTCCTGGTCTGAGGAGACAGTCCAGGAAGAGTTGGACCTGACATCGAATGTCTTGGTGCCTTCCTTATAATCGAACGAAAGACTTGTGGCACTTACCGCTAATGAAGCACCTGCACCACTTTGGGTGACAGTGACGGTACGCCTGAGATTACCTCCCTGCAGAGTGAGCGTGCAGGAACGGGTGTCGGCAGAAGTGTTCTGTGTGGCCGAAAGCGTGATGGTGGCATTGTTGTTGCCGTGGAGGGAACTGACGGTAAGCCATTCGGCCTGGCCGGTAATGCTCCAGTCGCAATTGGCGGTGATGGTTAACGATTGCTGTGCTCCGCTGGCATCGATGTTGATATTAGAAGGACTGGCATTGAGTATGGTAGAACCGGCAATCGTGCCGCCACTATCGTCGCTACCGCCTCCGCCGCCTCCGCCGCAGCTGACGATTGTTACACATGAAAGAAGAAAAACGATGGATGCTATTATCTTTCTCATAACGACTGGATATGGATTTTTCATAACGATTGGTTGTTTTAGAAATAAATGATAACGCCTGCGGCGAGATTGAACCCTTCGGTATATGACTTGAATTTGCTGTTGGTGCTCAGCACTTTGTAGTTGTCGTCCTTTCCAAGAGCGAAATCGTACTCAGGAGTAACATAAACCTTCAGGGCATTGTTGAGGTCGAATTGGAAGCGGGCTCCCACTGTTCCGGAGAACGTGCTGGAAGATTTATAGGCATCGTAGCTGGTGGTGACGTTGTCGGACTGTTTGCCGTTGTAGTAGTTGTAGGCAGCTCCCACCTGAGGAGTTACCGAGATGAAGTCGGTGAGCGAAATCTGATAGCCGTAGCGCAGGAAGGTACGCAAGGCATTGTATTTATATCCCTCGCGGAGGTTGCCGTTGTTGTCGTAAATATAGATGTCGTCGGTCTTGTTCAGTCCGTAGATGAAGCCGAGTTCTGCATTGTGGTGCTTGAAATTGACGCCGACGGCAATAGAGGGTCCCATGATGCTCAAAACATTGAAACCGACATTGGCATAGACATGGCGCTCACGGCCTTTACGGGCGGCAGCCAAGGCGTCGGGATTGATGACGATAACAGCGTCGTAGACTGTTTTGGCCTCGATGTCGACAGGGATGGAATAGTCGCGAAGCACGCCGAAGACGGCATGGCGGATGGTTATCATCTTGGTATGCTGGGGAACAAAGAGCTGAATCTCGCCAGACTTGCGAACCATTTTTACTACACCAAGATTGGGCTCAAATTCGAAGTTGTTGTCCTGAACGGCGAAACGAATGAGTGCACACTCGTCGCCATTGCGGTCCTTTACAGCTGCACTGGCTGCGGTAAGGTCAAAGAGATTCTCCTTGAATTTGGTGATTTGGTAGTCCTGGGCATTTGCAGAGAGGACGAAGAGCAGCATGAGCTGCATGACGATAATACGGATATTTGAATATTTCATTTTTTTCTTTTGTTTTTAAAGGTTGATAAATTAGAGAACAAAGTCGCTGAGTGAGAAAACGTCGTTAGGATTCAGGCGCTGCCCTTTGTCTTTGTCGATGTAGTCGGGCTGCCAGGTGCGCACATGAATCTTCGGTGCATCCTCGTTGGTGAAGTCCCAGATCATGAACACGTAGCCCTCGTCGCTGTAGCGGTTGGTGTTCCACTGCTGGTGAAGGGTGACGCCATAGACATTGTCTTTGGTGGGATGGGCCACAATCTTGATGTCGTCGAAATTCACCTTGATGTATTTGGCTGCCTTGAAGGCTTGGCCGAGGTTGGTGAGATACTGTTGTTTGTTCTGTTTTTTGTAGAGTATCTTGTTTCCCTGCGGGAAGAGGTCGCTCTTCTGCACCTTTACGACGCGGCCGGTGATGATGAGGGCATCGTCGGAGAATACCTGCTGGAGGAACGGCATGTCCTTCATGTTGTAGGCCGTGCGGAAGTGTTCAACATAGTCGAGGATTTCCATTCGCCTGCGGATATCGCTGATTTCTGTCTTGTTCTGCATCACCTTGGAATACATGTTCATGGAGATGGTGAAATAGAAACTGACGATTTTTCCCTGTTTGTCGAAATTGACGACGGCCTCCTGATACGGCTCTTCAATCTTCTCGCCAGCGAGTGGGGTTAGCGAGAGGGGAATGTTGCGAATCTGGAATCCGTTGCTGGTGGTGAGGCAATGCTCCACTAATTCAGATTCTTCGCAGAGGAAATGGACGTTCATCCAGAGCATGTCAATCTGCTGGGTGGCTTCGGGAGAAATGCCAATACCCGTATAGCTGATGGCATTACCCTGCGACTGCGCAGCATTGATTGACGTAAGCAGGTCGGAGATGTTTTTCTCCATGTTTTCCTTCAAAGAGGCGGAAGAAACGCCACCATTGATATAAAACTTGACGGCGTTGGAAGCTGAACTTCCAACGCTGAGTACCGTCACGAAGAGTGACAGTAGAAAGATTTTTCTCATTTCTTTCATAGCTTATTTGTTTTTTATTGTTCTTTCACTTTAAACCAGATAGCTCCACATCCTTTATAGTTGGTCTCGCTGTCATCCTTACCCGTGGAAAGGTTCTTCCGCTTAGAAGTACCCTTGCCGAGTATGGCCTTAATATTGGCATTGGCATCATATATAATAAGGTATGACTCTGCCGGGTCGGGCATCGTGGCATATTTGCCGTAACTGGTTATCTTGCCTTGTTGGTGGAGTGGGGATATTGTTCTCTCCAAATCATAGAAAGATGTTACTTTCTGAATTTCGGCCAGTACCTCTTTGCCGAAGTCTTGTTTTTCAACTGGTTTTGGCGCAACTGCTGGTGCGGGGGCAGCTACCGGTTTTGGCTCAGCTGCCGTTGTAGCAACTGTTTCTGCTGGCTTTGGCTGTGCTACGGGCTTATTGGCATCGACCTCAATTTTTTTAGAAGTGGATGTAGTGTTCTTGTCTTCGGTAACGTCGACCTTAATGGATTTCCCTTTTACGGGATTAAGATTTGATGTCTTTACATAGGCAAAGGCGCGAACCATATTCTGTCGTTGCAGAATGATAGTGTCGGCAAAGTCGTAAATCTGAGAAGCGACAACACTACTGATTTTATTGCTTTTTTCTTTAGCCCAGTTCTTGATTTCTGCTTCAAGGAGTTCGTATGCCAGACTAAGGGCAGCCTCTTGAGTGTTGAGGGTAGCCTCACCATAGAGGTAGTTCTTGTCGCGCTTGATACGATTGATTTCGCTCATCTTGTTCTGAGCATGCAGAGCAGTGCAGAGCATTAAAGTTGATATTACAAATACTATTTTTCTCATTTTTCGTACATTTTGGTTTCAGTATTCTTGACTTTACGATATTTCGCGAAAATGTTTAATACGTTGTGCATGGGTATAAAGGTCTCCAATTTAGCTTCAATGTCTCCCTGGCCGGTATCGATGGCTGAGAGGGGAATATTAACAAAAAGGAGATGGTTGTAGTTCTCGGCGGTGTTGACAGCTATCACCGTCGCCTTGATCATCATTTGGGTAATGGATTCGATGCCATAATAAAGCGTACAGCCGTTGTTGCGGCAATATGCTATCCAGTTGCGCAGAGGCAGGTCGTATGTCTTCTTCTTGAAGCCATATAGCACTTGCGTAATCTTTAGGTTGTAAGGACTGTCGTAGTTTGTGCCTATCATCATGTTTGCAGCACTTTCTATAGGATGGGAAATAGATGAAAGAAGGGTATACGACTCGCCTTGTTTCTGATAGAACAAGTCGGAATTGAGCTTGTTGTTCATATAGGAGCCGCCTTTCTTGACGTAGAAATCTTTCTGAATGGTAGGGGTTAGCAGACTCTCGTTGATTTCTGACGAAGGGGGAAAGACAGCCATCAATGCGTCTTCCTGAAAATTAGCTTCGGCTTGTATTTTGTCTTCTCCACTGATCAACTGATGTTCTGCGGGGAATGACACTGATAGGATGGTCTTTCCATTACGCCTCCAGGTAGCTTCATAGTTGTGAATCTGGCAACTGTAAGAAAACTCGTCGGTAGGGAGAAGATTGCTTATGGTAGAGACGTTGCCCGTTATGAACTTGAATCTGTCTTCCTGCATCATTTTCTGACGGGTTCTGTCAGGCTTGGGATAGTCTAACTGCAGGAAATAACGCTCGAGGAAATTAAATATTGGCGTACCGGCTGCAGCCTTAAGTTCCTCAGAGAAGATGACATACCCCAAATCGGTGACTGTGTTCCTGGAAATGTCGACATGCAGGCTCTTTTGGCCAACAGTAAGATAGTTTTTGCCTTCCCGCAAAGAATCTTCCTGAATATTAAGCGCAGATGCCAAACGTCGCAATTCGGGCGTTCGATAACCAGGGCGTCCGCAAATACTTGTGAAAGGTAAGATTGTTGCGACAATTAATAATGTTAGATTTCGAAAAGTTTTCATTTTTATGATTTACTAAGCATTAAGTTTGAAGAGGTTCGGAATGTACACACAAAGTGTGAGCCTTCTTGACATTCCTCGTCAGAAGGTTCTGGAATACCCGTAGCATAAAGAATGAAAATCAGCTCACACCTGTAGATATATGCGAACTGGCTTCCACGGGGATATAATCTCCCCTTGATGGAAGGAAGTATAAACATACACTACCAGGCTTTCAGACTTTCCCCATGCTGCCGTGAATTTTCCAGATTTACTGACAGGGTAAAGCTTATTCGCTCTCCTCGATGTCTGTCGCCAGTTGTATGGGCGACGTTGCAAAGATAGCAAATAATTTTGAAAGTCCAATCGGTGTGAGCCGTATTTTT
>JAEEGL012670584.1_pt1 | contig 18508 bp, 18 predicted proteins | sample 9134231 | NCBI WGS metagenome assembly JAEEGL01 (sample SAMN16246548, study PRJNA631951) | gut metagenome | biome: gut microbiome; feature: rumen; material: fiber-attached | host: Bos | place: Iran: Karaj | collected 2018-10 | reverse complement strand
GTGAATTCGACAATAACGGTCGGATTAACATTACCTCCCCATTGGTTAGTTACGCCGGTTTAACAAAGGAATGCGTTATAATCGGCGTAAACGACCGACTTGAAATTTGGGACGAAAAGGTATTCAATAACTTATTAAATGAAAACTCAGAGAAGATGGAAGACATCGCGGAGAGTTTATTTGAAAACGTATCATTATAGCGTATTAAATAAAGAAGTTATTGAAAACCTAAATCTCAAAGAAAATGGAAAGTATATTGATGCCACAGTCGGATATGCTGGACACGCTAAGGAAATCTTAGCAAGAATAAAAAAGGGTTTTTTGTTCGCCTTCGATGAAGATGCGACAGCCGTTAGTTATTCACACGATGTATTATCTTCGATAAGTGATAACTTTCAAATTTTTAAGGAAAACTTCGTCAATATGAAAAAGGTTTTGAATGATGTGGGAACTTTAAAAGTTGACGGAATCGTATTTGACTTAGGGTTTTCCTCACCACAAATTGATGATGAACGTCGGGGGTTTTCGTTCATGGTGGATGGTCCACTAAATATGAAAATGAACGAAGAGGAAAGTTTAGATGCTTATCAGGTAGTTAATACCTATTCGAAGGATGAATTAACTAATATATTTTTTGAATATGGTGAAGAACCATTAAGTAGGAGTATTGCCTCAAAAATTGTAGATGTTAGAAAGAATAAACCAATAGAAAGAACCTTGGAACTGGTTGAAGTAATAAAAAGTGCGGTTGGAAGTAATTATTTTTTTAAACATCATCCTGAAAGACAAATATTCCAAGCAATACGTATCGAGGTAAATGATGAATTAAATGTTCTTCGTAAAGTTTTACCCGATGCAATTGAATTATTAAATAAAGGTGGAAGAATATGTGTTATTACTTTTCATTCTCTTGAGGATCGAATTGTAAAAAACATATTTAAAAAATATAGTGAAGTAGATGAAATGGTTAAGGGCTTACCAGAAATACCTGATGAATATAAACCCATTATTAAGCTTGTTAATCATAAGCCAATACTTCCAAGTGAAAGGGAATTAAAAGAAAATTCGCGTAGTCACAGCGCCAAATTAAGAGTGATAGAAAGGATATAAGAAATGTCTAGAAATAAGGGTAAAAAATTAAAATTTCTTAAAGGTGAGAAGTTAATGCTTACTCTTATTTTAGTATTAGGCTTTTTAATTATACCTTTGTGTAAAGTATATACTGCATCTTTAGTTACAGAAACCAACTTAGATGTTGAAGTATTAAAAAAAGATATTGCTAGGCAAAAAGAAAAAAATGAAAGCTTATCAATGCAAATAGACGAACTTGCTTCTCTTGATAATATTCAAGCAGTAGCAAAAGAATATGGGTTATCATATAATGATACCAATATTGTAAGTATTGATTAACCATGAAGAAAAGAGTAACAATCAAATCAGGTAAAGCTGCTATTTTAATTGTTGCTTTTTTATTGTGTGTAGCAATAATTAAGATGATTTATGTATCTGTATCACCAACTGTAGATGGTATTAATTTAGGTGAATTTGCTTCTAATCGTAATGAAAAGAACAAAGTTATTTATGCTCCCAGAGGAACCATTTATGATGTTAGTGGTGAAGCACTAGCTGTTTCAGTTAATTCTTATAAATTAATTGCTTATTTATCACCGTCACGAACTACAGATATGGATAATCCCAAACATATAGTTGATAAAGAAAGAACTGCAAAGGAACTATCTAAAATAATTGATTTAGATGAAAAAACAATTCTTGGATATTTAAATAAAGATGCTTACCAAGTAGAATTTGGAACAAAAGGAAAAAATCTAACTGAACTTGTTAAAAAACAAATTGAGGATTTAGAATTACCAGGCTTAGGCTTCGTAGAAAGCACGCAAAGATACTATAAGATGGGTGATTTTGCTTCCTATATTATTGGTTATGCTAAGAATAATGATGAGGGAGAAATTATTGGCGAATTAGGTATTGAAAGTTATTTTAATGATGAATTATCCGGTGAAAATGGTTATAAAAGATATCAATCAGATGCCTATGGATACCAACTTCCAAATGTACCATCAATTGAGGTTGATGCTCAAGCTGGTGATGATATATATTTAACAATTGATAGTAATGTTCAATTAATAATTGAAAATGCCATGACTAAAATTGAAAATGGTGGATCATTTGAATTTGGTTTAATGACAGTCGTAGACGCCAAAACGGGCGCGATTGTAGCATCCGCTACTAGTCCATCATTTAATCCTAATAATTTAAATTCAATTAAATCATATTTAAATCCTTTGGTTTCATATGAATATGAACCTGGTTCTACGATGAAAATATTTTCCTGGGCTTCTGCAATTGAAGCAGGTATTTACAATGGAACGGATACCTTTAAATCGGGATCTATTGATGTAGCGGATGTTACAATATCAGATGCTAATAAAACCGGTTGGGGTGTTATTGATTATGATACTGGCTTTGCATATTCATCGAACGTTGGAGCAGTTAAGTTAGCTTTAGCCTTAGGTGGTTCTAAATTGAAAGAATACTATTTAGGTTATGGTTTTGGTAAGAAAACGGGTATTGAATTATCTGCTGAAGCATCAGGAACAATTGGATTCTACTATCCATCCGAAGTTGCTACGGCAGCTTTTGGCCAAGGTATTACGATAACACCAATACAAATGCTTCAGGCGCTTACTGCTGTAGCTAATGATGGTGTAATGTTAAAACCATATATTGTAAATAAAATTGTCGATGAAGAAGGTAAAAATGTTTATACCGGAGGCAAGACAGAAATTGGTCAAGTGATGAAATCAACCACTGCTCAGAAGATGTTAGATCTAATGTATAAAATGAATTATGATGGTTTATCGACAATGTATCGTCCATCAAAAATTACAATGGTAGCCAAGACTGGTACGGCCCAAATTCCTAATCCTAAAGGAGGAGGTTATTTAACGGGTAATCAAAATACCATAATATCTTTGGTGGGTATTTTCCCTTATGAGAATCCAAGATATATTATTTATTCAGCTGTAAAGAAATATACCGGTGAAAGAAGAGTATTTGCTAATGCTTTAACTTCCGCAGTAGATGAAATCGTTGCATATACGAACATTACGGAAAATAAAAATGAAACAACTAATTCTATTAAAACTTTAGATAACTATGTATCAACCCAAACCAAAGAAGCAGAACAAAAAGTTACCGATTTGGAATTAAAAGCCGTGGTAATTGGTAAGGGTGATTATGTAATTAAACAGTATCCTAACAAGAATAGTAAATTAAATATGAATACTAAAGTGTTCCTTTTAACTAATAGTGAGGAATATACGATGCCAAATATTGTTGGATGGTCATTAAATGATGTAACGACTTACTGTAAGTTAATTGGTTTAAATTTATCTTATTCAGGATCAGGATATGTTAAGTCTCAAAGTATTGAGGCCGGAAGTCTAATAGATACATCCGAAGAACTGGTAATTGAACTTAAAAACAACTCTTAATTAAGAGTTGTTTTTCTTTTTGTCTATTGATAAAAACTTTCTTATTTGTTATTATAAAAGAGTACCGTGAATAATATAAGTAAGTGAGGTCTTTTATGAAGAAATTATTACAAATTATTGGAAAAACATTTGCTTTTATCGGCGTGTTTTTATTAATGACTATATTAACAATATATGCATCATTATTGCTTATTTGTTATGGTCCATCAAAGGATGCTAGGGATACGCTTATTACAACCTTCTTAGAAACTGGAGCCTTTAAATGGATTCCACATTTAGTTATGTCATCTGATAAAATTCAGGAAATCGTTAATAGCAATTCCTTACAAGCAATGGATACTGATGTGGATACTGGTTTAATTAAAACAGATACCAAATCTAATGAAATTGAGATTAAAAAAATATCTGGAAGTAATTATTTTGCAACAATGATGATTGTCCATGATCCATCTCGCGTTAAAGTAGCTACAACTTATCCTTTTGGTGAATATGGAGTTAATCTTGATGTTTTAGTTAATGATAATAATGCTATCGGTGGAATTAACGGTGGTATTTATGGTAGTGGGGGAAACAAAGGTGGTTATCCACAAGGAACTGTTGTATCTGACGGCAAAATTGTTTGGGATAAATCAGGTAGAGGTTTCCATATCGTTGGTTTTGATGAAGACGATATTTTAAGAGTTTTATCTATTGAGGGTATGAATTCATCTCAAATTGCTGAATTAGTCAAAAAAGAAAGAATTCGTGACTGTGTTACTTTCCAAGAAGAAACATCTGATGCTAATAATCACTTTGTTAAATTAATTATTAATGGTGAAAGAAGACTTGTTAACGGCTTGGGTTCAGGAGCTAATCCAAGAACCGCCATTGGTCAAAGAGCTGATGGAACGGTTCTCTTATTAGTTACTGATGGCCGTGGATCAAATGGACACTTAGGAGCTACAGCTCAAGATTTAATTGACATTATGGAAGAATATGGAGCCGTTAATGCCGCTAATATCGATGGTGGTTCATCATCTGCAATGTATTATAACGGCGAGTATTTAATGACTTCCGTAACATTATATTATTCAAATGCATCATGGCGTTTACCAGAAGCATTTGTAATATCTAAGTAGGTGATAAAATGGCAAGAAGAAAACATAGTTTTAAAAGAAAACTTTTAATATTTGCATTAATACTTCTTATCCTTGGTGAGTTAGCATTAATATATGTAAATAAATCGTTATTAGCTTATGAAAAAGGAAATGTTAATAATTATTTAGATGGACTTGTGACCGATATTAAGAAAGCCGCCATTAAGGGTGATATTGATAAATATATAAAATTATCTAGTAATGTTAAGACATCTAGTTATGAAAAATCATCATCTTTAAAAGAAGGATATAAAACATTGTTTAAAGAGGCAAATAAAATAACTTATCAAAAGGTAGAGAATGATGTTTATGATATTTTCGTTGATGACCTTAAATTTGCAACAGTAACCTTGGATGGTTCTAAAACAGAACATCGGTTAGGCCTATTGAATTTTACTGCATGGGAAGTTAAGGATATAAAAGGTTATAACGAAGAGGGAATATATAATTTAGATTTTTATATAACTTCTGATTTAAATCTAAAAGTTAACGATATTGAAGTTAAGAAGGATGATTTAAAAGAAAGCGTAGCTATTGAAGGATATGAAGAAGTAGCAGATATTGTAACCATGGCTAAATTAAATCATTATAAGATTACTAATTTAACGAAAAAGCCATCCATTAAAGTTACTGATGCTAAAGGAAAAGAAGTTAAATATGAAGTAAAAGATGGTAAGTATTATGCTAACAATTATTATCATACCGATGATGAAGAAGATGCTATGAGACATTTGGATCACGCCTTTGATTCTTTGGCCTTTGCTGAAAGATGGAGCAAGTTCTTAACGAAGGATTTAACTGGTAATTGGTATGGTCTTAATCAACTAACACCAAACTTAATCGAGGGAACTAGTATGTATAAAAGAGCTTATAGTTGGGCTCATAGTGTGGATATTACCTTTACATCTGCCCATAATTTAGCAACACCAGCCTTTACTAATGAAAAGGTAAGTAATTTCACAATTTATGATAAAAATTCATTTTCCGTTGAGGTATATCTAGAAAAAAATATGGTTTTAACTAGAAGCGGAAGTAAAAGGGTTGACAAGATGCATGATATGCTTTATTTCGTTTACTATGATGGTGCTTATCGTCTAAGTAAATTACAATCTATAGTGGAGTAAAAAATGAAAGATATATTTATAATTGTACCAACTTTAAATCCTAATACTGAATTATTAGACGATTTCTTAGAGAAGTTAAAAAAAGAGTTTAAAAACATTTTAGTATATGATGATGGATGCCGCGAAGAATATAAGGACTATTTCAAAAAATTAGAGAAGAAAAAGATTGTTGTTTTACATCATTACATTAATTTAGGTAAGGGTAGAGCAATGAAGGATGCTTTTAACTATATTCTAAATGAATATCCGGATATTAAAGGCGTTGTAACGGCAGATAGTGATGGACAACATTCAGTTGAAGACTGTATTGCTTGTGCAAAGAAAGTTTTAGAAAGACCAGATGCTTTAATCTTAGGTTGTCGTAACTTTGATGAATCACATGTACCAAAAAGAAATCGCTTTGGTAATAAAACTACGAGAAATGTTTTAAAACTATTTGTAGGTATTTCCGTTACGGATACGCAAACAGGTTTAAGGGGATTATCTCGCGAAGTAATGATGAAGATGATGACATCACAAGGTGATCGATTCGAATATGAGACTAATCAGTTAATTGATACAATTGATAAAGAAATTCCTATCGTAGAAATTCCGATTAAAACAATATATGTAAACGGCAATACTGAAAGTCATTTTAATCCAATCAAAGATTCTATTGCTATTTATAAGATTTTTATTAAATACATCGTAGCATCACTTTCATCATTCGTAATTGATATTGTTTTATTTGCTCTTTTTAATAAGATTATTTTAGGCGATTATCACATCATTTTCGCAACGATTTTTGCCAGAGTTATATCTAGCTTAATTAATTATCTATTTAACGCTAGAATGGTCTTTAAAAAGCAAAATAAGTCATCAATTTATAAATACTTCCTATTAGTTGTTATTCAAATGTTAGTATCGGCATTTACTGTTAATTATTTATTTACTTTATTACCAATTAATACGGTTGTTATTAAACTAATTGTTGATATTATTATTTTTATTGTTAACTTTGTCATTCAAAGAGAATTTATATTTATAAGAGGTAAAAATGAAAAATAAAAAATTATATTTAAGTATTTTATTTCTAGTATTATTTATTGTCGATATGATCTTGGTAATCAATAAAGTTACGGTTACTTTTGATGATGAAATCCATTTAACGGTTATATCTACAATGAGTGAGTTTATGAGTAAATTCATGCGTGTTATGACCTTTTTGGGAAGCACTATTTGGATTATTGGCCTATGCGCTGTTATTTTCTTTGTTTTGTTTTTTAAAAATTATAAAAAAACAGCCGTTAGTGTTGCCGGTACTTTAATTGTATCAACCATTTTAAATAATGTCGTTAAATGGATTATTAGAAGACCTAGACCGGAATATATGATTGTAACAGAGAAGAGTTATTCATTCCCTTCAGGTCATATGATGGCTTCGGTGACATTATATGGATTTATTATTTATTTAATTAATAAAAGTCGAATGCAAATGTTATATAAAGTTATCTATACTGTATTATTATCTGTATTAATTACTCTAGTAGGCATTTCAAGAATTTATTTGGGTGCACACTTTGCTTCTGATATATTGGGTGGAGCATTCTTAAGTTTATCTTTATTATGTGCGTTTGCTTACTTTGATGATAAAAAGAAAATAATTGATTAATTTATTTGCAAAAATTGTCATATTTTAGTAAAAATAATATTGCAATATTATTTTGGTTATGATAAGATTTATTTATAAGAATAGCAACGTGTATTTTGCGTGAAGAAATGGAGTTGAAATTATGGATCAAGATAAGTTATATTCAACTAACTTAGCTGAAAAACGTCGTAAACGTCGTAGAAAGAGATTGTTACTTCTATTATTATTGTTGTTATTTACTGGTGTAATGCTTGGCACATCAACCTATGCATGGTTTACTGCCAATAAGACTGTAACAGTAAGTGATATTACAGTAGATGTAGAAGCTAAAAACGGTATTCAAATATCTGTAGATGCACAAAGCTGGAAATCAGTTGTACAAACTTCTGATATCTTAGGTGCTGCAAGTACTTATCAAGGTGCTGTTAACCAATTACCAAGTACTATGGAACCGGTATCTACAAATGGTGTTTTAGATAGTAATGCCAGATTAGGAATGTATTATGGTGTTATTGAAACATCTACTAACTGTTCAGATAACGTAAGTGAAACATCAGCTGCATGTACTGCTGCAAGTGGAACTTGGACAACTGCTACTTGTAGAAAAAGCACATATACTACTGCCGCTGCTTGTAAAACTGCAAACTTCACATGGTTATCAGGAAGTAGTGCATGTATCGATCCAACTGTAACATCAGCTGCAGGCTGTAGTGGTACTGGTGATGTTTGGGATACAAACCTTACTACTGGTGGTCAATATATTTTAACTGCTACAAAAGATACTGATACTGCTGGAACTAGTGGACATTATGTTGTATTTGATTTATTCTTCCAAGTTAACCAACAAACAACTGTATATATGAATCTTGGTAGCGCTTCTGGTGTATTCTATAACAATACTGATACAGGTATTAAGAATGCATCAAGAATTGCATTTATTCAAATTGGACATGATACTCCAGGAAAAGCACCAAGTGCTTATCAAGCAATTGCTAAGGATAACAACTCAACAGTTGATATTTGGGAACCTAACTATGATGTAAGTACTCAAACAGGTGTTAACAACGCTATAGCTTATTATGATATTTCTACAACTACATCTCATAATGCTATACCATATTATGGTGTAAAAAGTAATATTACAAAAGCAAATAATCAATATTTAAACTCAACAGATTCAACATATTTTGAGTCAGTTACTCCAACTATTACAACAACTTCTGGACAAACTGGTCAAATTACTTTTGCTACATTAGAAGCCGGAGTTACTAAATACCGTATCTATATGTGGATTGAAGGACAAGATATTGACTGCGAAAACGAAGCTTCTGGTGGACAAATCGTTTATAGATTACAATTCACTACATTACAAGCTTCACAAAATCCATAATAATTATTATTAAGCGATTAGAAATAATCGCTTTTTTTATGCAGGTATTTATTTACTTTACCCAAGAAAATATGCTATAATTTAAGTATAATATGGAGGTAAAAATGAAGAGAATAATTTTGAGTGTTATTGCTATCATTTATTTAGTAATAAGTATTTTAATGACATCATATTTATTACATTATAATGATTACAATATATCTCAATTTGATGATACATCGTATGTAACTTTAAAAGATAAAAAGGGTAGTTATAATGCGGGATCACTGCTAAAAATCAAAAAATCCATTTTTGAAATTAAAGAAGGAGACGGACTATTCTACTACAACACTTATAATACATCAATGGAAGTAGAATATGGTACTGTTCAATCTGTAGAAAAGATAAGCGATACAGAAGTAACTTATATGGTTGAAAATGGTAATTACTTATCAAGTCAATATATACTAGGTGGAACTGGTCAAACATCCAGTTATCCTTTAGGAAGTATCGTTGATTTCTTAGCATCAAGATGGGGATATCTATTTACGATTGTGCTTCCAATCTTGGTTGTCTTTATTTATGAACTTTATGCTTTAATTAGAGAATTAATTCCTAAAAAGAATAAAAGAGTAAATAAGGAAGTACCACATGAAGAAACACAAAAAGAAACAGAATAAATTAAAAAAGGTACTTACAAATAAGAAAACATGGCTTGTCCTAATTCTTATTTTTTTGGTGTCTATGGGTGCTGTATTTGGTAAATACATATATATTGAAATAAGAGACTTCTATTTTAATTCTAAAAGGTTTTACTTTAATGGTGATAAGATGAGTGTTGCTGGTACTTCATATTCACTTGATAACTGGTCAGGAACAGATGAATATCCGATAACATTCAGTTTAAATAGTTTTAAGAACAATTCAATAGCAGCTGAGGATGATATTTATTATACAATTACCAAGAGTTGTCCAAATACTGTACGTTGTACGTTATCTAAAACCGAAGGAATAATTGCTACAACAACACATACTGATGAATTTACATTAAACATTGAGCCTTTAGTATCGTTTAACACTGGTGATTCAGTAACTGTCTATGTTGAAGCTGAATCAACTAGTCCCTATGTAAAAAAGATAAAAGGTTATTTTACATTAAGAATTGGTACGATGGGAATTACTTATTCCATAACTGATGAACCAGGAAGAACATACTTTATGGTTAATATTACCAATACTAGAGACTATTATGTTGTAAAAGAAGCAATAAGTGCTGAGTTATATGTTGGAAAACAGATATCAATCGATGCCTATAATGCTTTATCAGATACTGACAAAGCAAAATGTGCATCAGTTACTATGACATTATCATTTAATCCATCAGTTGTTTTACTGGATATGACAACACCAGCATATATGCGAAAAACATCTCAGACGACAACCACAATCGGTGGTTATGATTATATTAATAGTTTTACATTTAATATTGATCCATTAGATAGTGAAGCTGTTAAATTTTATAAATTAATTAAAAATAATAACTATACTTATCCATTTATTACACAAACACCAATTGTAACGGTTAGTTATTCATAAAAAGGGAAAGAAGGTGAGTTTTATGAGTTTAAACGTAATGCAATCATATATGGATTTTAAAAGAGAAATCATCCATAATTATGCATCATTAGTATTAGAAAAATATTATAAAAAACAAACATTTAATAAGTTGGCTAATACTTATGTAAAGATTCGTTATGAAGATTTAAATAATGAACTTGTAAAAACTCGCGATAAGAACAAGATAATGCAAATCCTTAATGAACACCTAGTTAGTAAAGCTAAAAAATTATTAAAATCAGATAAAGATTTTGCATTAGAACAAATGCTTCATTTCTTTGGCTTTATCTATCAATTAGATGGTATTGTAAATACAACGGATGAAGTTATCTTAGAAAGAATTAATAAGTATCGTAAAGATGTATTATCTTTTCCAAGCTTAACTAAATCTACATTATTATCAATTAAAAAGGATCATGATAAACGATTAACTAAATTCTATGCTGATTTTGAAGATAATTACTTTAATTTAGAGATCAGAAATACTTCATCAAAACATGTCAGTGACATTACTTTAAAACATAATGTACCAATTTCTAAACTATATAGTGATTATGCCATTGATAACGTATTTAATAGTGGTATCGTTGGTGAAAATAAATTATTCGTCGAATATTATATGAGTGTTATAAAAATCGTTAAGGATGCAGAAAATTATGATTTTACTCATCAATACTTATTAGAATTTGATCCATCGGTTATTAATAAAGAAGAAAAGATAAGAAGATTATTAAATATCATTGATAATGATTTAGTTAAAGATAAAATTAGTTTAAAAGTTACATATACAAATTATTTAGAATATAAAGATAAGATTGCTAAGTTAATTAAAAAAGGTTTTTCCTTTACCTTAGTAATTGATGATAAATATGAATATTTAGATCACGAATTATTATTATGTAGTTTATTTAGATATGTAGTAATACCTAAAGATGTATCTAAAGAAAAAATATCAACAATACATAATGGTATTAGGATAAAATAGGTGGAATTATGAAAACATTTTTTAAGTTTTTATACGAATTTTTAGGCCAATTCTTCGAAGGGTTATGGACAATGATTATTGGCCTTTTCAAAGGAATTGGCATGTTATTTAACTTTAAAGGATATGCTGATGTAGTTAGATATTACAAAGATGATTTACATGGTTTTGAATGGGTCTTAGTAATTGTTGCAATTATCCTTGTTTTTGGTTTTATTGCTTTTCTAGTTTATCTTTTATATATGCTTATTCGTAAGTATATTAAATTTAGAAAAAGAGTTGTTGAACAAGAAGAACTACTTAATGAAGTATCTACTTTAAATAACGAAGTTGCTACTTTAGTACAAGAAAAACAAGATATCTTAGCTATGAAAGTATCTAAGTTAGGATTAAAACCTAATGAAAGTGATACTGAAGAAACTAGTGAAAATGCTGAGGAAGTTCCAACTGATGAAGCAATAAGATTTATTAAACTTACTGAAGTTGATAAAGAATTTGAAAATTATAAGATTCAAAAATACAATAATAACTTCACTTTAGAGGAATTAGTTGAATACTTTAGAAACTTTGCTGCATCACAGTTACATTTGTATTATTCAACTTGGATGATAAGATTATTTATTTCCGCTTTAGCTTCAACTAAACTTGTTATTTTACAAGGTATCTCTGGTACTGGTAAAACATCACTTGCATATGCTTGGGGAAAATTCTTAAAACACGACTCATGTGTTGCATCAGTTCAACCATCATGGCGTGATAGAACCGAGTTATTTGGTTACTTCAACGAATTTACTAAGAAGTTTAATGAAACTGAAGTATTAAAAGAAATGTATTTAGCAGGTTATACTGATGATGTATATACGGTAATACTAGATGAAATGAACATCTCGCGTGTTGAGTACTACTTCGCTGAGATGCTATCTATTCTAGAAATGCCTAACAAAGATGAATGGATTGTAGAACTTGTTTCATCTAAATGGAAAAATGACCCTAAGAGATTAGAGGATGGTAAATTAAAGATACCACCAAATATGTGGTATATCGGTACAATCAATAACGATGACTCAACATTCATGGTTACTGATAAAGTGTACGACCGTGCTATGCCAATTGATATCAATGATAAAGGTCAACCATTTGAGCCAATTGATACGCCAGCAATGGATATCAACTATTCATATTTAGATACTTTATTCCAAAATGCAATTGCTAATAATCCAATTAGCCAAGCAACACTTGATAAAATCGAGGAAATGGATAATTACGTTATTCAACATTTCCGTATCGCGTTTGGTAACCGTATCGTAATGCATATGAAAAAGTTTGTTCCGGTATTTGTTGCTTGTGGTGGCGATGAAGTTGGCGGTGTAGACTACTTTATAGCACGTAAGATTTTAAGAAAATTTGAACAATTAAATATCTCATATATTAGAGATGAAATTGATGGTTTCGTTGAATATCTTGATAAAGAATTCGGAACTGATCGAATGAAAGAATGTAAAGAATATTTGCTAAGACTTAAGAAATTAGCATAGAAAGGGTAGATTATTATGGCGGATCTTAAAATTGTTGATCTATATAATAAAAGTGATGATAATAAAATTGAAGCTTTTAATAATAAGATTGAATCCAACCTAAGAGTTGTATCTGATTATGAAAAAGTCGATAATGATTTAGAATGGCTTGATATCATGGAAGATACCGTTAAATATCTTGACAACATTTTAAGAAACCCTAATAAATTTATCGTTAATGAAGAAGAGGTAATTAAGATAGAACTTGCTAAAAGAGTTACTGTTGAAAGTATTAAACATCTATCGAGAAATACCAACTTAATTCAAGATTATAATAAAAAAACTGGTGATGTTAAACCTTCGAAAATATTAAATGTTCATAAAGAGGAAAGTTTTGATACTTATGAAAATAGATTTATCTATTCACTTATCCAAAATATGAAATTTTATATTAATCGTAAGAAACAAAAATTAGATGTAGCATCATCCCTAAAAGATAATAAAAAATTTGAATATAATGCAAAAACCACTGTTGGTAAAGAACAAGTGGATTTAAATGTATCATTTAATTCTAAATTAAAAGATGATGGAACTAAAAAAGATAATGAGGCTTTAGCAAAACGTATTGAAATGCTAGAGATTCAAATCAGAGGATTATGTAATCAACAAGTATATAAAGATATTGATAGATTACATATTACCTTAGTTACATCGCCAATTAAAAAGACTAATGTAATTAATAAGAATGTTAATTTCCAATATGCAATGAAATTGTGGAATTATATGCAATCACATCCAGATGATGAACCAGAGACTGTAAAAGACAACAAAGATTATATGGATAAAGGTGATTTAAAAGATTATTTTGATGAAACCTTCTTAATTAATTATTTAACATCATTAAAATTAAATGGTGAGAATGAAACAACAATACCAAAAGAAGAGATTAGTGAAAGAATGGTTTCTTCGATGGTTTCTAACATGATGAATTTAAATAAAAATCTTTCTTTAGAGGAATTACAAAAACTAGTCGGTGAACAATATCAAATTATTAAATATCGTAATGTTATTAATGATAAAAAGATTCAAGAAGCCTTTAAAGATAAGATGGATAAATATTTAAGTAGAGTTAATGACTACAAGATTTAAGGAGTTACATGAAAGATTTAAAAGTAATATTTAAGATAATATCAATTATTGTTAAAACAGTACTAAGTATTTGTATATTAGCCGTAGTTAGTATTATTATTGTTCAAAGAGTATCTAATAATAAATTAACGATTGGTGGTTATAGTATATATACTATTATTTCAAACAGTATGGCACCAACGTATGATGTATATGATATGATTTTAGCTAAAGATGTTGATCCTAATGAATTAAAAGTAGGGGATGTAGTAGTATATATGGGTGAAGTTAATGATTTTAAAGATAAAATCGTAACCCACCGTATAACAAAAATCTATACTGGTAATCCCCGAAAATTTGTAACACAAGGAGATGCTAACTATTCTCCAGACCCTGAGATTAAAGCTGATCAAATTATGGGTAGTGTTTCAAAAAAACTAGTTATTTTGAGTTTTTTAAGTCATATAGTCAATAATATCTATGGATTCTATTTTATTGTATTCGTACCAATTGTTATATTAGTTTTCTTAGAAGTTATGGAATCTATTAATGAAAAGAAAGAATTAAAAAAATATAAAGAAGAAGCAGAACCAAAAGAAGAGGAAAAACAAGAATAGATATGGTAAGTGCAAAAGTTAAAAAAGGAGTAAAAAAAGCAAGGCGAAGATTATCTCTTGGCTCTTTTTTGCTTTTGGCGATAACTTTTGCAAGTACATCTTATGCATGGTTCTTATACTCTACAAAGGTTAGTACTGGTGTAACGGCTTATATTAGAGCATGGAAAGTTTCCTTCGAAGTTGGTGATGTGGAAATTAATCAAGAGATTAATTTTGAAGTCCAACAAATATATCCGGGTATGAGTAACTATACAGATTCGGTAGTTGTACGTAACAATGGTGAAAGTAATGCTGCGATATCTTTTGAATTAATCAGTGCTCGTATTTTAAATAGTACTTATTATGTTGGTAGTGGGCTTACCCATGCAACTCTTTTAAGCCAACTTGCTAACAATTACCCATTTTCGATAAGTATTACCCAATCAAGTCCAATTGTTGCCGCAGGTACTTCGGAATCATTCAGTTTGGCGGTCTCTTGGCCATTTGAATCGGGTGACGATGATGCTGATACCTATTGGGGTGAAGCAGCATATGATTATAAATTAGCTCATCCACAAGATCCCCAAATTGAAGTAGAAATACAAATAACCGCAGTTCAAACAAATCAACAAGCACCAAATAATAATCCTGAACCCGAACCAGAACCATAAAAAAACATTAACCATTCAGTTAATGTTTTTTTTATGCTATTTGAGTGAAGTTAATTGAGACGTCCATTAGGGCTGGATTGCCGCTTATGGTCGCCAGTGTATCATCGGCATTTGACATTGTTGAGCCGGTTGAGTCATTCCATTTTACATGAACATAAACATATTTTACACGTGCGTTGTCACTGATGTAAATATTATCAGTAATAGTATCTCCGTTCGTAATTGGAGTGATATTTACCCCGTCTGATGAATAACCAATGACCTCTAAGTCCGAGACAGAGCTAGCTGTGCTGACATCTGCCGATATTGAATAACTTAATGATACATCAACGGTAGTTGCATCGATTGCTAAAACAAAGTAGCCTTCGGCTGTAGGCGCAATAACGGAAGACGCAATGTTAGTACTGCCTGGAAAGGTTGGGGCAATAGTAAGCGTTGACGATGATCCGTTACGAATATCTTGATTATTAACTAAAATACGCCATCTAGCAACACCAATGGAAGTTGATCCGCTGATATTAGTACGGTATTTTGCGTAGGTTTCCCTAAAGTTAGACATGCTAAAAAGGAGTGATAAAATAGCAACTAAAAAAATCAATTTTTTGTAAAATCTCATTTTTATCAAATCCTTTCCATTGTCAAATTAATTATATCATTGTATGTAAATGAGTATCAATTGTATTTGTCTAATTTACACGGAGGAGTGTTAATAACATAAATCGACAATTTTATTGCATAAAGAGGTCTTATATGTTAGAATTATACTAGAATAAAATAATAGAAAGTGGAGAATTATATGGCAAGCGAAGTTATAGTAACAGCCGATAAAATCCGGAAACGGAAAAAGAAATTATCTCGCACGAAAATTATATTGCTAGTATTGTTTTTGATACTTCTAGCAATATTTTTGGTGTTATATTTTACTTTCAGTGTTAATAGATTTACTATTTCCATTGATCAAGACTTGAGAAGAGAAAAAGGTATTGTTATTTATACTGATCTTTTTGAGCGTGCAGAACAAAGAAAATTATATGCTGATGCAATTAATAACATGGATAACATTTGTGGGAATGTTTATGAAAAAGAATGGGATGCTATTCATGCTGATGCACAAGGTGGTTCCCACAATGGAAATAACTATATTGCTTATACTTTCTATATTGAAAATCAAGGTAGTGTCAATGTTAATTATTGGTACACTATTGAAATAGATGATGTTATCAAAGGTGTTGATGAAGCAACTTGGGTTGTTGTATATCGTAATGATGATGAAAAAACAGTATATGCTAAAAAGAATATGAAAAATGGTCTTGCTGAACAAGTAACTGGTATGCCAGCTCATATACAACCAGAATTATTCTATTCTGATGATATTGTTGTATTAAAACAAAGACCTAATTTTGGGGTTGGCGATATTGATAAATTTACTATCGTTATTTATCTTGAAGGCGATGATCCAGATTGTATTGATGGTATTATTGGCGGTGAAATCATGATGCATATGGAAATCAGAGAAGAACACATAGAAGGAGAATAATATGGAAGCAAGAGATAAAAGAAGAAAAAATCGTATATGGTCACTTATTCTTATTGTTCTTATCTGTGGCATTATGGGAACAACCTCAACATATGCATGGTTCTCAGTTAATAGAATTGTATTTATTGATACAATCAATGTTAAAGTTGAAGCTCAAGGTGGTCTTGAAATATCAACGGATGGTAGTGATTGGAAAACAGTCATAACCTCAACGGATATTACGAAAGCGATTGAGACATATCCAGAAGCTATAAATCAACTTCCATCAACCATTGAGCCAGTATCAACCGCAGGAATTTTAAATCCAACAACTGGTCACATTAACATGTATTACGGAAGTGCCGAGGATGATGGTCGAAATAATTTTGTTTTATCGGCCATTAAACAAACTGATGAAAACGCTTCAGGCGATGCATCTGAAGGTAAATATATTGCATTTGATGTTTATTTAAAATTAATCAGTGGTGCTGGTGATGGTGATTTATATTTAACCAGTGAATCAGGAGCTACTTATGAAGGAGAAATTCCAGGTATTCAAAATGCAATTCGTTATGCGTTTGTTGTTTTAGGAAGTACTACCGCGGATGCTAATTTAAATACTATTCAATCTTTAAATGGTGCAACCCAAAATGATGTTTATATTTGGGAACCAAATTATGATGTACATAACGAAACAGCTATTGCTAATGCCTTAAATGTTTATAATATCGAAGTTAATGCTGAAGGTAATGAAATATTAGATTATGACGGTATAATTGCTAATATTCCAAGAAACGCTGGGATAACTATTGATAGAGCAACTGAGGAGTTATATCCCGGATATTTTAAAAAAGTAAATGTGGCTTATAAAAGCCCTGCTGATAATACCCAAAATATTAATATTTTTAATATTAGTGTGGGTATTACCAAAATAAGAGTTTATATTTGGCTTGAAGGCCAAGATGTTGATTGCGAGAATTATTCCGCAATTGGCAATATTAATTTTAAATTCCAATTTACAACTAATCCATCATAAAGAAAGGAGTCACTATGGCTAAACGTATAAAAAAGAAATTCAACATTAAACGTAGTGGAATCTTTTTTATATGCTTTTTAATAGCCACTTTATATTTAGTTACTTATTTTACAACCTATAGTGAATTTGTAAGCCGTATTGATAATGCCTCAGTAGGTAATGGTTTAACCGGTATTTCTAATAATACCGTTACTTTAGATGACTTAAAAAGAGACTATTATTATTACAAAGGTATTAACTATACATATTCTGCTAATAATACTTATCCAACTGCTGAAGATAAACATTTATATGATGATACTAATCTCGTACAAACTAAAATAACTTACTTAAGTAGTGATATAAACAATAGTAATTTAAAGGGGCATGTATCTGATAGTGAACACGAAGATAAATATATTTACTACAAAGTTTTTCCTGTAAATGATAATGGAACTGCCTCAAATAAAAATGATGACTATATAGAAATAGAACTTATTGATAATCCATTTTCTGATCGACCTAAAGATATGGGATTTAATGGATGGGTTACTTCTTATTCAGGCGTAACAACATCCATTGATATGGATTATTATGTAAGATATGCTAAAGTGCCAGTTACATATACTGGTGATATTCCGGATGTAGTTAATATTACATTTAATGCATCATGGACGAAAGCTACGGTAGCATTC
>JAEEGL012295146.1_pt1 | contig 18508 bp, 16 predicted proteins | sample 9134231 | NCBI WGS metagenome assembly JAEEGL01 (sample SAMN16246548, study PRJNA631951) | gut metagenome | biome: gut microbiome; feature: rumen; material: fiber-attached | host: Bos | place: Iran: Karaj | collected 2018-10 | reverse complement strand
CGGTCTGTTTCTTTTACCCAAGAGTATTAATACTCTCGCTTCTTGTACTACTTCTGTCTATGTAAATCTTTCAAAGAACTCTTTCTTTTGTGCGTTCACAGGAACGTTTCCTGTTAAGCGGGTGCAAAGGTACAACTTTTCCAGAAAACAACAAAACTTTTCGGCGTTTTTTTTCGATTTAATTGCAATATTTATGCACCTCTTGACACATGTCAAAACCAAAAATGGATTATACCTTATTATATATAATAGAATAAAATAAATATTTGGGGTATTTATCCATAGCCCTTCCTCCCCAAGAGGAGGGGACTGGACTTAGTTAATTTCTGATAAACATTTTGTTTTTCCAACAATTTGCAGTACCTTTGCACCTTATTAAATATAAGAGAACAAAAATACATGTCAACGATATTACATATAGAAACCAGTACGGACGTTTGTTCTGTGGCCGTCTCAGAGGATGGACAGGTGATCTTCGATCAGGAAGACCACAGTGGTCCTAACCACGCGGAACGACTGGGAACGATGGTTGACGAGGCGCTCTCGTTTACCGACAACCACGCCATCCCATTCGATGCCGTTGCCGTGAGTTGCGGTCCCGGCTCTTATACTGGTCTCCGCATCGGTGTATCGATGGCCAAGGGTGTGTGCTATGGACGGAATTTGAAGCTGATTGCCGTTCCGACTCTGGAGCTATTGTGCGTACCAATTCTGCTTCGAGAGATTCCTGAAGAGGATGCATTGCTTTGTCCGATGCTCGATGCCAGGAGAATGGAGGTATATGCCGGCATCTATGACCGTGGTCTGAAAACCATCAGACCAATCCAAGCGGACATCGTGGAGGGAGAGACCTACAAAGAGTTCCTTGATAAGCGCCCCGTCTATTTCTTCGGCAACGGAGCCCAGAAATGCAAGGCTGCTATAAACCATCCGAATGCCCATTTCATAGAGAATATCGAGCCACTGGCAAAATGGATGCAGCCACTGGCTGAGAAACGATTCCTCAATGAGCAGTTTGAAGATGTGGCTTATTTCGTGCCCTTCTACCTAAAGGATTTCGTGGCCAAAATGCCTAAGAAACTGCTGTAAACTAAGAGTAAGAATTAAGGATTAAGAGATAAATAATGAACATCAAAGGATTAGATTACAACACACAGCGTGAGAAGCTGATTATGCCCGAGTATGGACGGGAGATCCAGAAGATGGTGGAATATGCCTGTGAGCTTCCCACCAAGGAGGAGCGTTTGAAGTGCGCCAAGGCCATCATCCGACAGATGGAGACCAAGAATCCCCAGCTCAAGGAAAATGCCGACTTTGAACAGACCCTTTGGGATCATCTGTATCTGATGAGTCATCGAGAATTGGATATCGACTGGCCCTACGACGTATCGGAGGCTGACAAAATCCTCAGTAAGCCAAATCCCATTCAACCACCGAGGGATGAGCTCAGACTGCGCCACTATGGCAAGTTGATAGGTAAGCTTTTCGAGCAGCTCAAGACGATGCCTGCCGGTGAGGAGAGAGATGCCTTGACCTACTATACCGCCAACCAGATGAAGCGTGACCTGATGAACTGGGGACACGGTTCGATGGACGATGAAAAGGTGGCAAACGATCTGGCGCATTATACTGACGGCATCATCCAGTTAGACTTGAATGCCTTCAAGTTTAATAAAGTGTCAGCTACTGACGACAGCAAGAAGAACAAAAAGAAAAAATAACCCAGAATGGCATCATTCATCATCGAAGGCGGACATCTGCTAAAAGGCACCATCATCCCGCAGGGCGCGAAGAACGAAGCACTGCAGGTGATCTGTGCCACCCTGCTGACTCATGAAACTGTGACGATACAGAACATCCCTGACATCCGAGACGTGAATAATCTCATTCAGTTGCTGAGCGACATCGGCGTGAAAGTTTCGAGGAGTGAGGAGTGCGGAGTGAAAAGTGAGAATACCTATTCATTTCAAGCAGACAATCTTAACCTCGACTACTTGGAAAGTGACGAGTTTGTAAACAAATGCGCTGAGTTGCGTGGTAGTGTGATGATGATCGGACCGCTGCTGGCCCGTATGGGTAGGGCAGTGATTGCCAAACCCGGTGGAGATAAGATAGGACGTCGCAGACTGGACACCCACTTCCTCGGTTTCGAGAAGCTCGGTGCCAAATTCAACCGCATCGAAGGTCGTGATGTCTATGAGATTGCCGCTCAGAAACTCAAGGGCAACTACATGTTGCTCGACGAGGCATCAGTGACAGGTACGGCCAACATCGTGATGGCTGCCGTTTTTGCCAAAGGTACTACCACCATCTATAACGCTGCCTGTGAGCCCTATCTACAACAGCTTTGTAAGATGTTGAACCAGATGGGTGCCAAGATTAGCGGTATCGGTTCGAACCTGTTGACCATTGTTGGAGTGAACGAGCTGCATAGTGCGACACACCGTATCCTGCCAGATATGATTGAAGTCGGTTCTTTCATCGGCATGGCTGCTATGTGCGGTGATGGAATCCGCATCAAGGATGTCTCGCTGAACGATCTCGGCATCATCCCCGATGCCTTCCGGAAGTTAGGCATCAAAATCAAAGTGGAAGGCGATGACCTTGTGATTCCTCGTCAGAAGCACTACGAGATACAGTCGTTTATCGATGGTACTATTATGACACTAGCCGATGCTCCTTGGCCCGGACTGACACCTGACCTCCTATCGGTACTCATCGTGGTGGCCTCACAGGCCAGGGGCAGTGTACTGTTCCATCAGAAGATGTTTGAGAGTCGTCTGTTCTTTGTCGATAAACTTATCGACATGGGGGCACAAATCATTTTGTGTGATCCGCACAGAGCTGTTGTTGTGGGACACGATCGGAAGATTACGTTACGTGGCGGCAGAATGACCAGTCCGGATATCCGTGCCGGTATTGCTCTATTGATTGCGGCTATGAGTGCTACAGGCACCAGTCGCATTGACAACATCGAACAGATAGACAGGGGATATGAGCATATTGAGGACCGTCTGAATGCTCTCGGCGCAAAGATTACACGTGGATGATAAAAAGAGAAGAGGTTTATAAGATAGGACGGCTGGGCAAAACGCACGGTGTGAGGGGGGAGATATCTTTCCTGCTTGACGATGATGTGTTTGACCGTACAGATGCCGACTATCTCATCCTTGACATTGACGGGATCCTGGTGCCCTTCTTCATTGAGGAGTACCGTTTCAAAACCGACAGCAATGCCCTGATGAAATTTGATGGCATCGACACCCAGGAACGCGCCAGGGAGCTAACAGGTTGCGACGTATATTTCCCGCGTTCACTGGCCGACGAGGATGAGACCGATGTTTCATGGGCAGAACTGGTGGGCTATAGCCTCATCGACAGCAACACAGGGAAGGCCATCGGTGAGATCGCCGCTATTGACGATACGACCATCAACATCCTGTTTGAGTTGACCGACGGAAAGCTGATTCCCGCCTCAGACGAGCTGATACAACATATCGATACCAAACAACATCAAATAGAAATCAATCTGCCGGAAGGCATCTTAGAATTATGAAGAAAAAGCAAATAGCCATACTCGGTTCTACCGGGTCGATCGGAACACAGGCCCTGCAGGTCATTGAAGAGCATAACGACCTTTATGAGGTATACTGTCTGACAGCTAATAATAAAGTAGAGTTATTGGCCGAACAGGCACATCATTTCAACCCTGCTGCCATCGTAATTGCCAATGAGACACGCTACGAGGAGTTGAAGGCGCTGATGAGCGACCGCCCTGAGATTAAGGTCTATGCCGGTGCGAAGGCACTCGACGAGATTGTAGAAGCCAGTCCTATTGACATGGTACTTACTGCCATGGTAGGTTTCTCTGGTCTCAACCCCACCATCCACGCCATCAAGGCAGGTAAGACCATCTGTCTGGCCAACAAGGAGACTCTGGTTGTTGCCGGTGAGTTGATCCTACAACTCGCCCAACAATACCACACTCCCATCCTACCTGTTGACAGTGAGCACTCTGCCATCTTCCAGAGTCTTGTGGGTGAGGATCAGAACCCCATCGAGAAGATTCTTTTGACAGCCTCAGGCGGACCCTTCCGTTTGAAATCGATGGAGGAGATCGCCCATGTGACCAAGGCCGATGCCCTACGCCACCCGACGTGGGACATGGGCGCAAAGATCACTATCGATAGTGCTTCGATGATGAACAAGGGTTTTGAGGTGATCGAGGCCAAATGGCTCTTTGGTGTGGAAGCCAACAAGATTCAGGTGCTGGTTCACCCACAATCGATTGTCCACAGTGCTGTACAGTTCCAAGACGGTAGTGTGAAGGCTCAGTTAGGTGTACCCGATATGCGTCTGCCCATCCAATATGCTTTCTCATTCCCACAACGTTTACATTTGAGTGGGGAGCGTCTCGACCTGTTCAAGGCACAGCATCTGGAGTTCTTCGAACCCGACCTCAATAAGTTCCGATGTCTGGCTCTCGCTTTCGAGGCCATTAATAAAGGTGGTAACATGCCATGTATCGTGAATGCGGCCAACGAGATTGTCAACCGTGGATTCTTAGAGGACAAGTGCGGATTCCTGCAGATGGGTGACATCATTGCAGAGACCATGCAGCGTGCCACCTTCGACAAGGAGCCTTCTTACGACACCTACATTGCTACCGATGCCGAGGCCCGTCGTATCGCAACAGAACTGATGAATAAATAACAAATAAGATAAGGTAAAAAGATTATGGATATATTCTTAATTAGATTGCTTCAGTTCATGCTGGCAATCGGATTACTTGTGCTGCTCCATGAGGGCGGTCATTTCTTCTTTTCAAAGCTTTTCGGTGTACGCGTCGAGAAATTCTATCTGTTCTTCGACCCCAGCATCGGCAAGTGGGACGGTAGTATCTTCAAATGGAAGCCAAAGAAAAGCGACACCCAATATGGTGTCGGTTGGTTGCCCCTTGGCGGTTATTGTAAGATAGCCGGTATGATTGATGAGAGTTTTGATACTGAACAGATGAAACAACCCGAACAACCCTGGGAGTTCCGTTCGAAACCTGCGTGGCAACGTCTGTTGATCATGATCGGCGGCGTGCTTGTTAACTTCCTGCTGGCTTTGTTCATCTACTCGATGATTCTCTTCTACTGGGGCGACACCTATATTCCTGTGAAGGATATGACTTATGGTATGAAGTTCAACAGCGAAGCCAAGCAATACGGTTTCAAGGATGGTGATATTCTGGTTGGCACAGACCAAGGTGCCTTTAAGGATTTCTCTGCTGACCTCTTCAGAGATCTCTCAGAAGCGAAGCGTGTAGATATCATCCGCAACGGCAAGTCCATGAGTCTGCAGTTACCAGGTGACATTAATCTGCTCGGTATGCTTAAGGCAGAGCCGGCCTTCGTCAGTCCCTTTATTCCGGCAGAGATTGACAGTGTGATGGATGCCTCACCCGCTGCCAAGATCGGTCTTCGGAAAGGTGATAAGATCATTGCATTGAACAACAAGCCTATCGACTCCTATAATGAGTTCACCAACCAGATTGGAATCCTGAGCGATATCATGACAGGGGCAAAGACGACGGCAGACAGTATGAAGCTGCGTACCGTTACCATGGTTGTTGCCCGTGAGAGCAAGACCGACACTCTGACTACGATGTTGACACCAGACCTGAAGGTTGGCTTCTTCGTTAAGAGTCTGGCAGGTATCTATAAGCCCGTCACTAAGGAATACGGTTTCTTTGAGAGTTTTCCTGCGGGTATCAAATACGGCTTCAATGTACTCGCCGGCTATGTGGGTGACATGAAATATGTCTTCACCGCTGACGGTGCCAAATCGCTAGGAGGCTTCGGTGCCATCGGCAGTCTGTTCCCCCCAATGTGGGACTGGTATATGTTCTGGAAGATGACCGCCTTCCTTTCCATCATTCTAGCCTTCATGAACATCTTGCCCATTCCTGCCCTCGACGGTGGTCATGTGCTATTTCTGTTCTATGAGATGATTGCCCGTCGCAAGCCCTCAGAGACTTTCATGGTACGTGCTGAGTATGTTGGCTTCGGTATCCTGATTCTGTTGATGGTTGTAGCGAACCTGAATGACATTCTCCGCTGGTTAGGGTATATGTAACCATACTCCCATGTTGACGGTCATGATGACATTGTTTGCCATCGTCATAGTTGGCTATATGGCGGGCAAACTGGGCTATTTAGGCGGTGATTTTGACAGACAGTTGTCGCGACTGGTGATTAACATCACCTGTCCGGCACTGATTCTGTCATCAGCCATGACGGGTACATTACCCGATCGTCGTTTTATCCTGCCCCTGTTGCTTATCAGCGTCATTACTTATGCCATCCTTACAGGAGCCGCTTTCCTCCTGCCCCGTTACATAACCAAAAAGAAGGCAGACGAGGGTGCCATCGGCTTTGCCCTGATGTTCGGCAATGTGGGATTCATGGGCTACCCGGTAGTGGCCTCAATCTTCGGACATGAAGCTGTATTCTATGCCGCCGTTCTCAATGTGGTAAACACCTTTGCCGTGTTCACCATCGGCACTATACTGATTACAGGAAAGAGCGAAGTGGAAGGAAGTCACTTCCAGAAGAAAGTGCTCTACTCCACTCCAATGCTTGCAGCCTATTTGACGATGGCGATTGTGGCACTTGAAATCAACAACATCCCTGAAGTGATTAGTCAGCCCCTGACTATGCTGGGTAACATCACCGTACCTGCCGCCCTGCTGATTATCGGCTCATCGATGTCGAATCTCCCACTCCGGTCACTATTAGGCAACGGCTCAGTCTATGCTACAACCCTGATGCGCTTAGTGGTGGTACCTCTGGCGATGTATTATCTGTGCCGTACCCTTGGCTTCTCAGAGACCGTGGTAAATATCAACACTGTTGTCATTGCTATGCCCGTTGCTACCTATGGCACTATTCTATGTCTGCGCCATGAGAAAGATGCCTCGCTGATGACAGAGGTAACCTTTATCACTACCCTTTGCTCGATGTTGACCATCCCCCTTTTGGTGATGTTCTTCTTGTAAGCAAGAGGTAGACAGCTCCTATGATCACATAGACCATCGACATTTGTAGGAGTGTCGGATGTAATCCTTCGACGCTGGCTTCTGGGCGAGAAGCCATCCATAAGAGCAGCAGGTTGAGGCTATCCACTATATATATTAATAGGTACGCGAAGGCGGGTATCAGCAACACCACCAGCGAGAGATATAAGATCAAAGTAGCGGCAGGTACCACTATAAAATTGGTCAGCAGAAAGTAATTAGAGAAACGCCCAAAGTAATAGGCGATCAACGGGGCAACCCCTATTTGAGCAGCACAGGAGATTGCTACCATGGTCCACACCCATTTGAAAAGGCGATGATCAAGAAGAAAAGATTGCGACCATACCCTTTCAAATAAGGGATAGAATAACAAGATGGCCAACACAGCCATAAACGATAACTGGAATCCAATATCAAATAGTGACCTCGGATTAAACAGCAGCATCACGATAGCTGCAAAGGCCAATGTGTTCACCGACATCTTGTCCCGATGGCCTAGAGACAGCAGGGCATAAACTGTCAGCATGACGGCTGAACGCACTACGCTGGCAGACATACCCACCAAGAACACGAACAACCAGATACAAACGATGATCACTACCTGAGAAACCACCTGCCAACGTCGTCGGTTGAGTAGCAGAGAAAGTAACGTATAGATGATACCCAAATGCAGACCGCTCAGCGCCAGGACATGAGAGGCACCCGTCACGGCATAGGTCTCCTTCAGATCCTTTGTCAGTTGTGACTTATCTCCGAGTGACATAGCAGCCACCACCGCATAGACGCTACCATCGACCCCAGTCTCAGACAACCGATCTAACAGCTTCGCTCGTTGTGCCAGAAAATAGGTTTTTGAACGGTCAAGTCTTGATACCTCTAGCGATTCATGTTGAGCTCGTTGCATCAACACGGCTCCTAACGCCACAAAGCACAATGTGATGACCGCCGACTGGAATTGCGCATATCTCCATAGGCAGAACGCGATCAGAACTAAAACCGCTAATAAAGGATAAAGCGGAAAGGGCACAACCACATACTTAGCAATGACAATTCCTGCCATCAGACTGACGGCTATCTTTACCAGAGGCGCTTTCTCAGATAAATTGTTTCTCATACGATTTTTGATTAACTGGTTGCAAAGATACAACTTTCTGTCTAAAAAACATAACATTCTTAAAGAAATTTGGTATTTCGCCCGATTTACACTATCTTTGCAGTCGAAATGGAAGTTATTAGTATGCCCATGTGGGCGTGGATATTATTTTATGTATTAGTGCTGATCATGCTGATAATCGACCTGAAATCGTTCAGCAGAAAAGGTCAGCATGAAGTAAGTGTTTCCGAAGCTCTGAAGATGACAGCCATCTGGATAGGGGTATCCCTGATTTTCTGTGGTGGCATTTGGCTCTATGAAGGTGATGACGAGAAGGCCATGGAGTTCCTGGCAGGTTACCTGATTGAGAAATCACTGTCGATGGATAACCTTTTCGTATTTCTGATGCTCTTCTCCTTCTTCGGTATCCAACGGAAATATCAACACGAAGTTCTTTTCTGGGGCATTTTCGGTGCCCTGGTACTGCGTAGTATCTTCATCTTTGCTGGTACCGCCATCATCCATCAGTTTGAATGGATCCTCGGCGTGTTTGGCGCTTTCCTTATCTATACAGGAATCAAGATGTTCAGCCATCAGGACGACGAACAGGTGGATCCCTCAAAGAATATCTTCGTAAAACTCTTTAAGAAATTCTTCCCCGTGACCGACCAGATGCACGATGACAAGTTCTTTATCATTGAGAACGGCAAGCGTCTGGCCACTCCACTGTTTATTGCCCTGCTCGTGATAGAGACCACCGACGTGGCTTTTGCTGTTGACAGCATCCCGGCAGTCTTCTCCGTCAGTCGTGATCCGTTCATCGTCCTGACGAGTAATGTGTTTGCCATCCTCGGTCTGCGGGCGCTCTATTTCGCCTTAGCTGCCGTAGCCAAATACTTCACCTATCTGAAATATGGTCTTGGCATCATTCTCAGTTTCGTCGGTATCAAGATGCTGTTGGAGGTAACCTGTGATATCAAAGTGCCAACTACACTCTCTTTAGTTTTTATCTTTAGCGTATTAGTTCTCTCAATGGGACTTTCTTATATCATTTCAAACCATCATAGTCATGGAGATTAGCAATTACACAAACGACGCATTAGAGCTGCTGAAGGAGTTGATAGCCATCCCTTCGGTGAGCCGTGACGAGAAGAATGCCGCCGACAAGCTGGCTGAGTATCTGAATCGCTGGAACCTTCCCTTTGGTCGTGAAGGAAACAACTTATGGGTGGGTTGTCAGGATTGGGACAACAACCGCCCCACCGTCATGCTGAATGCACATATTGACACGGTGAAGCCTGTTGCCTCATGGACCCGTGATCCCTATACCCCGACACAGGAGGGAGATCTGCTCTATGGTCTTGGATCCAATGACTGTGGTGGTGGGCTTGTGGCCTTGCTCCAGACCTATCGTATCATGCTCCAACGCCCCCGCAATTACAACATCCTTTGGGTGGCATCTGCCGAAGAGGAGGTTTCTGGCGCCGAGGGATTCAGTCGGGTGTTGCCCTTATTGCCCAAGATAGATGTGGCCATCGTCGGTGAGCCCACAGGGATGCAGCCAGCTATTGCTGAAAAGGGACTGATGGTGATCGACGGTTATGCATATGGCAAGTCGGGACATGCTGCAAGGAACGAGGGTGTGAATGCTATCTACGAGGCACTCGACGATCTGGTATGGCTGCGCGATTATAAGTTCCGCAAAGAGAGTCCGCTGTTAGGGCCTACTAAAATGACGGTTACCGTCGTTGAGAGTGGAACACAACACAATGTGGTTCCCGACACCCTGCATTTTGTGATCGATGTGCGTACCAATGAGTTCTATCAGAACGAATTCCTCTATGAGTTCCTGAAGAAGAAGATGAAGAAATGTGAACTACGTCCCCGTTCATTCCGTCTGCACTCCAGCAGCATCCCACAGGATCATCCGATCATCCGCAGATGCCTGGAGCGTGGCATGCAGCCCTTCGGGTCACCCACGTTAAGCGATCAGGCCCTCATGCCATTCCCCTCATTCAAGTTAGGGCCTGGCGAGTCAAGCCGTTCACATTCAGCCGACGAATTCATTAAAATCTCGGAGATACAACAGGCGATAGAGACCTACGTCTATCTATTAGAAGGGCTGGCTATCTAGCAAGCCAGCCCTCTGGGTTCAGTTTATCATTTCCACGTCGCAACTGGAACTGCATCACACCTTCGGAGCCTAAGCGTCCGATGGTCTGACGCGTACTTACTTTCTGTCCACGACTAACACTCACCGATGCGAGGTCGCAATATACCGACAGATAATTTCCATGACGGATAATCACCACCGTGGTTCCAGAATAACCAAAGACTGCACTTACCTCACCATCGAAGATGCAACGCACCGACGAGCCAGGCTGTGCCTTGATATCAATACCTTTCTTATCGAGCGTGACATGACCTTTCACATCCGTCACATGATTCGTACCAAAATGGTGCACGATCTGGTAGCTGCCAGTGACAGGCATGGGCAGACGGCCACGGTTACTTTCAAAATTACCGCTCAGTCGCATATCCTCTGAAGATACGGTATAGATAGGTTCTGCCGACTTCTTGGCAGCAGCAACCTCCTTCTCGTGAGCCTTTGCTTCCTCTTTTGCCTTACGTTCTGCAGCTAAGCGAGCCTTCTCCGCCTCACGGGCAGCTCGTTCGGCAGCGGCTTTCTCCTCGGCACTTTTCTTGGCAGCAGCTCTTGCCTCAGCCTTTGCTTTCTCCTCACGGGCCTTGGCCTCTGCAATCCTTCGGGCATTCTCACGGGCAGCAGCCTCAGCCTCAGCTTTCTTCCTTGCTAACTCCTCCGCCCGTTTCTTGGCAGCCTCTGCCTCAGCCTTACGTTTGGCCTCAGCCTCAGCACGCGCCTTAGCACGGGCTATCTCCTCGGCAATCAGTCGGTCGATCTGGGCATTCAACTCAGCATCACGTTTTTTCTGCTTATCAATGATACTGATGATGGTCTTCTGCTGTTTCTTCAGTGAGTTGACCACCTTTTCCTGTTCAACCTGCTTATTCTCTAATGACTTCCTCTCCTGTTCACCACGATAGAGCAGATCGTTCTTCTGCCGTTTCGAGGTTTTCAGTTCCTCAAAAGCCTCCGTCACCTGTGCTTGCATAGCCTCCACGGCCTCACCCTGTGCCTTCTGATAAGCCGCATACTCACGGACAAAACGCAGACGACGGTACATCTGTGAGAAGTTCTTCGCACTAAAGATAAACATCATCTGACTCTGGATGCTACGGTTACGGTGCATATAGCGCATCGACTTCATGAAACGCAACTTACGCTCATCGAGTTCATGTTCCAACACCTTCAAATGGGCCTGTAGCACATGGATGTTGACGTCGAGTCGGGTGATATCTCCACGGATGGTGTCAATCGTACGACGCTTATCGGCAATCTCGTTGTTGATGACCATCAGATTCTGCAGACGTTTCTTCACATCCTGTTCGTTAGCTCGCAGACGGCGCTCTTGTTCCTTAATCTGCTTACGAACCTGAGCCTGTTCGTTCTTCAGACTGTTTACCGTAACAGGAGTGGTCTTTTTGGTAGAAGATTTACCAGACTTACTTGTTGTAGTCTTCTTATTCGACTTCTGAGTCTTAACAGTTTTTTTTGAATTACCTGATTTGCTTGTGACGGTTGTCTTCTGCCCAGCAGACTTTTTCTTAGTCTGTTGGGCTGGAGCTGCTGCCACCAGGCAAGCCAAGATCCAGAATAACAATATTCGTTTCACGTGTTATCTATCCAAATTTAAAGAGACATGAAACGACGTAAGATTTCCTCAACCGACACCTCCCTATACTTATTAGAGATCTCCGTACGGGGTTCCCACTCCGTATCAGAACCGACATGATTCAATGTCATGCCGAGTTTCACTTCCTTACCACTCGTAGTCAGGGTGATTGTATGCTTATGGGGGAACTGGGTCTTGTTCAGAAGCTTGAACTGATCGTAATCCCAATTAAATTGAGAATTACCATTCACCCTATCCTTATACATAATATTAGCCATCTTGATCTGAGCCGTATATTTATCCGCCAACCAACTGTAATCCAGCTTTGAGGATTCCAGGCTGAGAATCATGTTCTCACCCATCTCAACCACATTATAAGGACCTGTTCCCTTCTCCTTCGGACTATTTAAGCTCACATTCTCTGGCACGAAAAGCTCATTCCAGAAAAGCGACTGGATTGTGTTGAAATCCACACCGCTATTACGCAGGAAGTCAACAGAGATCCAGGGCACCTTGATATACTGTTTGTTGATACGGTCCATAATGAGCACATATTCCTTTGTCATCTCTATACGACCAGCCTCTACGAAACCGAATGCCATCAACTGCAGACGGATGACATCATGACGTCGCATTCTCAGGTTACCAGTCAGTGTCAGTTTCTGTGGTCCATACTCAATAGAGAACTTCACCTTTGATGTCAGGAACTTACCCGTTTGGGCATTCTCCTGAACACTTGAGACAAAATTGCCCTTGTTAATTGTTATCTTTGGCTTCTCTGTGACTGTCTTGTGCGACTTACAAGATACGAACACTAACGGCAAAGCCAAAACAGCGACTTTTACGATACTGAGCAGTTTCATTCTTTAATATACTTTTTTTGTTTGATTTTCTTTTGGAGCAACTGATCCTCAGGCTTCTTCTGCTGAGCATCACGCCAGAGTGAGAGGGCACGTTCCATATCCTTGTTTAAGGCATAGATATCACCCGCATGTTCTATGATTACTTCATTACCAGGTGCATCATCACCCATGTTCTGTAATGCCTGATCAATATAAATCTTTGCTTCGGAATAACGCTTCTGCATGAAGAGAATCCAAGCATAAGTATCAAGGTAGGTGGCATTCTTCGGCTCTGCCTTCACCGTCTTAAAACTCATGCTCTCAGCCGTGTCGAGCCGTTCTCCCCTTTCACTGAGATAATAGGCATAATTGTTCAGACAACCGATATTATCATCCTTCCACTGCAGACAGGAATCATAAGCGGCAAATGCCTCTTCTGCCAGTCCTTTCTGGTGAAGAATATCACCCATCACAGCATAGAAGTCAGACACGATGTAGGGATCGCTGTCATCAGCAATCACGTCAATACCATTCTGGAAGGCTGATAAGGCATCATCCAACTGATCACGCTTATAATAGGCGATACCCTGATAATAATAGAATGCCATCTCGTCAGGGTTATACTGACGGGCATCCTGACACAAGGCGATGACCCGATCCAAATCCTCATCCTCCCAGGCATAGCCCACCAATTGCAGACGGGCAGCAGCCTGATCCGGCGCTATTTTCAGCACCTGTTCCAGCACTGGGCGGATGCTGTCCTTCGGCATCTTCTTCGCACTCATATACGAGGCACAGAAGAATGCCATGTCAACCTCTGTCTGAGGTTGGGCGAGTATCTTCTTGAACAGTGTCAGCACCCGTGTAGTATCACCACTGATCTCGCTGGAGGCAATCTCCTGACGCAACAGATGCACTTTCTCCTCGGAGGTCGCGTTCTTATTCAACAGCACCCGCTCCGTAAGGGAATCAGCCACAGCTTTTTCGCCTTGCGACTGATAATAGGTGCGCAGCGACATCAGCACACGGTTGTTATCTGGTTCCTGATCCAACACTTGATGATAGGTGTTCAGCGCCTTCTTTGTCTGTCCGTTCATCATCAGCGACTCACCATACATAGCCAGATAGTTCAGATCGTTAGGGAACTGCTTGGCAAGCGCCTCCATCTCGGCAACGGCAGCTTTCTTATCACCCATCCGTGAATAAATCTCACGCTTGGCGAGGGAGAGACGTTCACTCTTCCCGTCAACGGTTTCCATACGGTTCAACACACCCACCGCCTGCTCATAGTCTTCCACCTGCTGATACAGTTGGAACAACATCTCAAGTATGTCCTCGCGATCCTTGTTACGGGCATAGATGCCTTCAAGCACAGGTATCGCACTGGCATAATCCTGCTGGTGGACATAACTCTGTGCCAAGGTCTCCATATAGATCTCGCTCTCAGGATCGAGGGCTGCAGCACGCTTCACGTACTCCAAAGTTTTCTCAGAGTCCTTCAGGAGCGAGTAATACTGACCGAGGAAGAAATACACCTCCGGAGCATCAGGATTCAGTTCCTGGCAATGACGCAACAAGTCGAAGGCGGCATCATTATTGCCCTTCTGCCGCTGAATCATCGCTTCCATAAAGAACTGGTCGAAGGTCCTTTGGTTCGTTTGCGCCAAAGAAGTGAGGACAGAGCAGTATAAAGTGAGAAGGATCACTCCCACTTTCAACAACCACCTTTCCTTACGACTGTCTTTCATTATTACGCTTCTCACTTTCTAATTTCTCTATTTCACGCCAGTATGACCATAGCCACCTTCACCACGCTCCGTCTCGTCAAGCACTTCCACAGGCACAAATTGTCCCTGCTCATGACGGGCAATGATCATCTGGGCGATACGCTCACCATCTTCCACTACAAAGTCCTCCTGCGAAAGATTGATCAGCACAACACCTATCTCACCACGGTAGTCGGCATCAATGGTACCAGGCGTATTCAATACTGTAATACCTTTCTTCAGTGCCAGACCACTACGGGGGCGCACCTGGGCCTCATAACCTACAGGCAGAGCAATGTGCAGACCCGTCGGAATCAGTCTGCGCTCTAACGGTTTCAACGTGATAGGTGCATCGATATTTGCACGCAAATCCATACCGGCACTCTGAGGTGTGGCATATTGCGGAAGGGGCTGATGACCCTTATTGACAACTTGTATTTTGAGCATGAGCTTTAAAATTTCATTTTAATTCACGTGCAAAGGTAGCACTTTTACGGCAGATAATGCAGAGTAAAGAGATTATTTTTTCATTTTTTCGTTAATTTCTGCGAAATCTGTGAAATCTGCAGTTTATTTTCGTACCTTTGCACTATGATTATGATGAATTGGCAACAATTGATTTCAAATAAGCGACTGGGGCAGGAGCACCGCCATCCAGAGCGCCACGACGACCGCACGGAGTTCAAACGCGACTACGACCGTCTGATTTTCTCCGCACCTTTCCGTCGTCTGCAAAACAAGACCCAGGTATTCCCACTTCCTGGTAGCATCTTCGTCCACAACCGTCTGACTCACTCCCTGGAGGTGGCCAGTGTGGGCATGTCATTAGGTAATGATGTGGCTCAGCAACTGATCAGGCGCCACCCTGAGTTGAAAGACACCATGTTCCAGGAAATCGGGCAGATTGTCGCCACGGCATGTCTGGCTCACGACATGGGCAACCCGCCATTTGGTCATAGCGGCGAGAAAGCCATCCAGGCCTTCTTCACAGAGGGTGCCGGCAGCGAACTGCAACGGGAGATATCGCCGATGGTATGGAACGATCTGATCCACTTTGAAGGCAATGCCAACGCCTTCCGTCTTCTGACCCATCAGTACAAGGGGCGTCGCCAAGGTGGATTTGTCATGACTTATTCTACACTTGCCAGCATCGTAAAATATCCTTTCTCTTCTTCCGCAGCAGGCAAGAAAGGGAAGTTCGGATTCTTCGATTCCGAGAAAGCCATCTATCGCAAGATTGCCGATGAATTAGGCATTTTATGCAAATCGGAGGTTGGAGAGCCCCTGAAGTACGCCCGTCATCCGCTGGTGTATCTTGTAGAGGCTGCTGATGATATATGTTATGAGGTTATGGACATTGAGGACGCCCATAAACTTAAAATTCTTTCATACGAAGATACCACCAAACTACTGTTGGGTTTCTTCGACGAAGATACTCAGGAAAAGATCCAGCAACGTATCATTGAAGAGGGCGTCACCGATGATAATGAAAAGGTGGTATATCTGCGTGCCTGTGTCATCGGAAAGCTCGAGAACGAGTGTGTGCAGGTGTTTGTTGATCATGAAGAGGAGATTCTCAGCGGCACCTTCGAGGGAAGCCTCATCGATCATATCAGTCCCATCCAACAAGCCGCTTATGAATGTTGCACCAAGTTGTCATTAAGGCGCATCTATAAAAGCAAGCCTGTGCTCGACGTCGAGTTGTCTGGTTACCAGATTATGCAGACCCTGATGGAGCAGTTTATCGGAGCCGCTGTTTATCCTGACCGTTTCTACTCGAAGCATCTGATCAGTCGCGTCTCCAGCCAATACGACATCGACGCCCCTGACCTTGAGACCCGTCTGATGGCCATCATCGACTATATCAGTGGCATGACCGATGTCTATGCCCTCGATGTCTATCAGAAGATCAACGGCATCTCACTACCTATTGTATAATATCCAAATTATTTGGATAATCACCCGATTATTTGTACCTTTGCAGCCGAAATGAAGAAACTGTATATTGAAACGTATGGCTGCCAGATGAATGTGGCAGACTCTGAAGTTGTGGCCTCCGTCATGCAGATGGCAGGCTACGAGACCACTGAGGAACTGAGTGAGGCTGATGCCGTGTTCCTCAATACCTGTAGTGTGAGGGATAACGCAGAACAGAAGATCTATCACCGTCTGGATGCACTCGACGCCGAGCGCCGCAAAGGTCACCAGATGATTCTGGGCGTACTCGGCTGTATGGCAGAGCGTGCCCAACAGGAGCTGTTAGAACAGCATCATGCCGACCTGGTGGCTGGGCCTGATGCCTACCTCTCCCTACCCGACCTCATCGCACAGGCCGAACTGGGCCATAAGGCCATGAACATCGAACTGTCAACCACAGAGACCTACCGTGACGTGGTGCCCCAGCGCATCGGACTGGGTCATAAGATCGGAGGCTTTGTGAGTATCATGCGTGGCTGCAATAATTTCTGTCACTATTGTATCGTGCCCTATACCCGTGGTCGTGAGCGTAGCCGCGACCTGGAGAGCATCCTTCGTGAGGTGAGGGATCTGCGCGATCGTGGCTACAAGGAAGTGACATTGCTGGGACAGAATGTGAACAGCTATCGGACTGGTGAGCTGGATTTCCCTGCTCTCTTGCGCAAGGTGGCTGAGGAAGTCCCCTCGATGCGTGTCCGTTTCACCACCTCCCACCCCAAGGATATGAGCGACGAGACACTGCGAGTGATTGCTGAGATGCCGAATGTCTGCAAGCATATCCACCTACCAGTGCAGAGTGGAAGCGATCGTATCCTGAAGCTGATGAACCGTAAATATACCCGTGAATGGTATATGGATCGTGTGAATGCCATCCGTCGCATCATCCCCGACTGCGGACTCTCTACCGATATCTTTGTGGGCTACCACTCCGAGACGGAGGAGGATCACCAGTTATCGCTCTCGCTGATGCGCGAGGTGGGCTACGACTCTGCCTTTATGTTCAAGTACTCTGAACGTCCAGGAACCTATGCCTCGAAGCATCTGCCCGATGATGTGCCTGAAGAAGAGAAGATCCGTCGCCTGAACGAGCTCATCCAGTTGCAGACGGAGATGAGTGCCATCCAGAACAAGAAGGATGAGGGCAAGGCGTTCGACGTACTCGTAGAAGGCTTCTCAAAGCGCAGCCGTGAGCAGCTCTGCGGACGAACGGAGCAGAATAAGATGGTGGTCTTCGACAAGGGCTCTCACCACATCGGCGAGACGGTCCGCGTCCGCATCACAGGCTCTACCAGTGCAACACTATTAGGAGAATTAATATGAAGGAATTTTTAAATGTCTTGCGGCGATTCGTGCCGCCTTACAAGAAATACCTGGTGCTGTCGGTGGTGTTCAACATCCTCTCAGCCGTACTCAATATCTTCTCGTTTGCAGCCCTGATTCCTATCCTGCAGATCCTCTTCCAGACGAGCGATGCAGAGACGGCCACCGCCCTGATGGCATGGGACTGGGGGAACATCCAGGGGGTGCTGATGAACAACATGAACTACTACGTGAATGGGCTCATCGACCAGTTCGGACAGACCACCACCCTACTTCTCATCGGCTTGTTCCTGGCCGTCATGACATTCCTGAAAACGGGTGCCTATTTCCTTTCTGCCGCCACAATCATCCCCATCCGTACAGGTGTGGTACGCGATATCCGCAACCAACTCTACCAGAAGATCACCTCCCTGCCACTCGGTTTCTTCTCTGAGGAGCGCAAGGGCGATATCATTGCCCGTATGAGTGGTGATGTGCAGGAGATCGAGAACTCCATCATGGCCTCACTCGAGATGCTGTTCAAAAACCCCATCCTCATCGTCAGCTACTTCGCCGCCCTGATTTTTATCTCTTGGGAGTTGACCCTTTTCACCCTCATCATCGTCCCCATCATGGGATGGTTCATGGGTTGGGTAGGTCGTAAGCTGAAAGCCCAGAGCATCAAGGCGCAAGTGCTTTGGAGCGACACGATG
>JAEEGL013543493.1_pt1 | contig 18509 bp, 18 predicted proteins | sample 9134231 | NCBI WGS metagenome assembly JAEEGL01 (sample SAMN16246548, study PRJNA631951) | gut metagenome | biome: gut microbiome; feature: rumen; material: fiber-attached | host: Bos | place: Iran: Karaj | collected 2018-10 | reverse complement strand
ATTTACAAACGTTTTAGCGTTTCTTTTTGGTTTTGTTTGGAACCTTTGGCCCAGCAAAGTTAAACGCTCGCCCCATGTCGCGCGATTCGGCTCCCGTCCGAAAGTTGGCACCCCGAGGGGGGTCACGCGAAACGACCCACCCCCCTGCATCGCGGCGGTCTCGAAAAATTCTCCGGGGGAAAAATTGATTTTTTCGTTTTTACTTATATTTTAGAAATATTTTTTAAGATGGCTTATGAGCCGTTTTTCATAAAATTTGGGGCTTTCTTACCGCTTTAAAAGTGGTTCCTTTCTCTCCAAAACTACGGGAAAAGCGGTTCGTAAGTCGCCTTAAGAAATATAGAAAGTAAATGAAAGAAAGGAAAAGAGGTATTAAAGTGAGGAAGAAAATTGTCAAGTCAGACACTTCCGAGCCAAAAAAGAAGCTGCGTCCGGCATTAACACCTGAAGCGAGAGAGAATCAGCTCATATCTCTGGCAATGGATTGCGCTGAGCAGCAATTAATGGATGGATCGGCTTCTTCACAAGTGATAACACACTTTTTAAAGCTCGGAACTGCTAAATACCAGTACGAAACAGAAAAGCTAAAACATGATACCGAACTTGTTAAAGCTAAGACAGAGTCAATAGAGCGTTCAGATAAGATTGAAGAGTTATATGCCGACGCAATTAAACATATGCAAATCTATAAGGGCTTAGGAGTTGACGAAGATGAAGACTTATAGAGAAATGTCAAGACTTAAAACATTTGAAGAACGGTACAACTACTTAAAACTTAATGGAACAGTTGGTCAAAATACTTTTGGATTTGATAGATGGATAAACCAAAAATTTTATAGGTCAGCCGAATGGAGAAAAGTAAGAGACCAAGTAATTGTGAGAGACGACGGATGTGATTTAGGAATAAGCGATCGAATTATAGATGGTCGCATCATTATTCATCATATAAATCCTATAGCTATTGAAGATTTCGATCAAAATCCGGACTATCTGTTAAATCCAGAATATTTAGTATGCGTTTCACACAATACCCACAATGCAATACATTACGGAGACGAGAATCTTTTGCCTAAGGAATGGGTTCCAAGGCAACCTAATGATACTTGTCCTTGGAGGAAGTAATATGAATGAATTAGAAAATAACTACCTTATACATTATGGTGTTAAAATGCGTTCAGGTCGCTTTAAATATGGTTCCGGAGAAAGACCGTATCAGCACACAGTATTTATTTCAGGCTCTTCCAAGACTCAATCAAAAGATTCCGGTTATTACAGAAGAAAATTGCCAAAGGATGTACGAAAGAAGATCGATGAGTATATAAAAAATGGCGATAAGATTATCGTTGGTGATGCACCAGGAATAGATCGACAGGTTCAGAAGTATCTTAAAGACTATGACAACGTTGAAGTCTATGGACCAGGAAAGAAGGTTCGGTATTCAGAGAATCCTAAATGGAAAACGAATCCTATAGACGCTCCAGAATTTGAAGAAGGATCTGCAGAATGGCTTAGAAAGAAAGACATAGCTATGACTAATGCTGCTGATAAAGGTCTTGCCGTAATCCTGGACGAAGGCGCAAAAGCTACTCGCAATAACGTTGAACGTTTAAGAGGTCAAAATAAATCTGTTGACGTTTACGAATTAAATAAGAAAGGTAAAAGAAAAGATAGGTGGGTTTAAATGTCACATCTCTCAAACACAGCCGTACCAAAATACTACGGCATGTTTAGGGATGCCGTACTAAGAGGCGAAATACCAGTTAATCGTAAGATTGACATGGAAATGCATCGTATAGATGATCTAATAGCAAACCCTGGAGTTTATTACGATCCAGATCCAGTCGAAGGATGGATTAAATTCTGCGAGACAGAATTAACCCTAACAGATGGCTCAGATTTTAATATGCTGGATTCGTTTAAACTGTGGGGAGAACAGTTATATGGGTGGTATTTCTACATGGACCGATCAGTGTATGTTCCAAATACTGATAGTCCTGGAGGACATTTCGAAAGACGAAGAATAAAGAAACGTTTAGTAAATAAACAGTATCTTGTTGTCGGAAGAGGAGCTGCTAAATCACTTTACGATACCTGTATACAATCTTATGAGGAAAATGTAGATACTTCTACGACCCATCAGATAACTACTGCCCCAACAATGAAACAGGCAGAAGAGGTTATGGGGCCTTATAGGACTGCTATAACAAGAGCAAGAGGCCCTTTATTTAAGTTTCTTACTGAAGGATCTCTTCAAAATACAACTGGTAGCAGAGCCAATAGGCAAAAACTAGCTTCTACAAAGAAGGGTATAGAAAACTTCTTAACTGGTTCAATTCTTGAAGTAAGACCTATGAGTATAGCTAAGCTTCAGGGTTTGAGACCTAAAGTTTCAACTGTAGATGAGTGGCTTTCGTGCGATATTCGAGAAGATGTTATAGGAGCAATAGAACAGGGAGCTTCTAAACTAGATGATTATATAATCGTTGCCACAAGTTCAGAAGGAACTATAAGAAACGGCGCGGGTGACACAATCAAAATGGAATTGGATAGTATTCTTAAAGGAGAATACTACAATCCACATGTAAGTATCTGGTGGTATTGCCTTGACTCTCTTGATGAGGTTGAATTAGGAAAAGACCATCCCGAAATATGGCTTAAAGCAAATCCAAATCTCGATAAGACAGTAACCTACGAAACGTATTTACAGGATGTGGAAAGAGCTGAAAAAGCTCCAGCTGCCAGAAACGATATTCTTGCAAAGAGATTTGGTATACCTATGGAAGGCTATACCTATTTCTTTACTTACGACGAAACCATACCTCATAGGAAGAGAGATTTCTGGTCGATGCCTTGTTCCATGGGCGCGGATCTATCCAGAGGAGATGACTTCTGTGCATTTACATTCCTATTTCCAATTTCACGAGGAGCATTTGGAGTTAAGACAAGATGTTATATCACGTCCCTTACATTATCCAAGATTACCGGAGCATTACGAGAGAAATACAATGACTTCATGAATGAAGGAAGTCTTATTGTTATGGACGGAACGGTTCTTGATATGGACGAGGTATATGACGATCTGGATAGGTATATAACAGAGGTTGGATACGATGTTAGATCGTTCGGATATGACCCGTATAATGCAAGAGAGTTCGTTGAACGTTGGTCTTCGGAGAATGGTCCTTTTGGAATCGAGAAAGTAATACAAGGAGCAAGAACCGAATCTGTTCCTTTAGGAGAACTTAAGAAACTTGCTGAAGAAAGAATGTTGTTGTTTGACGAGGATATGATGCAATTTACAATGGGTAATTGCATAACTCTTGAAGACACAAATGGTAACCGTAAACTTTATAAGCAGCGAGCAGACCAGAAAATTGATGCTGTGGCAGCTATGATGGATGCGTACGTAGCTTATAAACTTAACAAAGAGGATTTTGAATAAGATGAGTGAATTGTACAGTAATTACCTTGAACACCATGGAATATTGGGCCAGAAATGGGGTGTTCGCAGATACCAGAATGCTGACGGAAGCCTTACCGAGGCCGGACGTAGACGTTATGGCGTTGAAGGCTCTGAAAAAACTGACAAACAGTATACTAAACGTCTAAATGACCTTGACCAGGCTATTGCTTTTAACACAAGAGATTATCGAGAAAACGAAGCGGTAGCCAATCGTCTATATCGTAAATCCGCTAAGAAAAAAGCTAAAGGAAAAGAGCTTTCAAAAAGAGAACAGAAGGCATTAGACAAAGCAACTGAAAGGATGGATAAAGCATCCGAGTATATAAATAAAGGATATGAGGAAACAGCAAAAATACTTTTATCAATTGATAAAGATGAGTTTAACGTAAAAGCTGCTAAAACTATGAGAAATGTTAAACGAGGAGAAGAGTATGTAGCTGAAGTCATAGCGGCTGGTCTTGGTGGATTTATAATTCCTGCTCTTGGTGCTCCTATGGGTATTATTACAGTTACTGGTAAATATGCCGATGGCTATGAATACACAGTAAAAAAGAAATCTAAAAAAGAACGGGCAAGAGATGCTGAAGAAAGAGATAACAATAACAGATTAAACGCAAATGAAATATTACGTTATTCTGGATCTGAGTACAAGAAAGATGCTAATAAATATATAAAGAATATGAGTGATTCCGCTATAAAGAAAGAAGCTGATGGATGGAGAAAAGCTGCTGAAGAGTTCAAGTCCGGTAGCGATCATGCAGATGCCGAAACAGTAAAAGAATATATAGAGAATGCGAAGTATTACGAGAGAGAGCTAAAGCGTCGGCAGGGTAATTAAGGAGGATTTAAAATGGAAGACAGTATACTTAATACCACTAAGAAACTCCTTGGTATAATGCCTGAATACGAGCATTTCGATGCAGATATAGTAATGCATATCAACTCGGTATTTCTTATTCTTAATCAGATGGGTGTTGGACCAGATACTCCGTTTGTCATAACTGATAAATCTCAGACATGGACTGATTTTTCAGAAGATATAAACTTAATACAAATGGTAAAAAGCTATATGGGTGCTAAGGTACGAATGTTGTTTGATCCGCCGACATCTGGATCGGTTTCGGAAGCATTAAAGAACACCATTTCCGAATTCGAATGGCGTCTTAATGTAGCTTGTGACCCTCCAAAGGAGGAAAATCAAAATGACTGAATTAGAACAGAATTTTTTAGCCCATACAGCAAAGGGCACTTCTTGGGATAAGCATAAATATTTGTATATAGATAAAAACGGAAATTATGTTTATCCGGAAGATGTAAAAAACGCTAAATATGGAACTACAGAATATGATGCGATGATGTCAAAGCGTGGTACTACCATCAATAATAGGCAGACATTTACCCCATCAAAATCAAGTAGTTCTTCAACTTCTAGCGTAAACAAAACAAATCAGGCGGCTGCTCAGATATCGACAAAAGAATCCGGTGCAAAAGGTAAAGGCACGTTAACCGAAGCTCAGAAAAAGATAATAAATGCAGCCGACGAAAAAGAAGCCGCTAAGAAAAAGAAAGAAGAAGAAAAAGCTAAGAAAGCTGCAGAAAAAGAAGCAGCGAAGAAACAGAAAGCGGCTCAGAAAGCTTCTACAAAAACCAAAAAATCAACAAAATTATCAAAGGAAGCTCAAACGCTTAATCTTACTGACGAGGATATGGCTCTTCTCACGTCAAATATCGACACAAATGCTACTAACAGAGCCGACGTTATAAACAGCTTGGCTCTTAAAGTTATACGTGGAGATTTCGGTAATGGACAGGAACGAAAAGATAAGCTTGGCCAGTTTTATGTTGAAATACAGTCTAGAGTAAACGAGCTTATTAAAACAATGAGCCCTAAGAAAGCCAAGACCGTCAGAAAAGCAAGTCGTACAACATCAAAGTCCACCACAACTAAAACACCTACCAAAACTGTTACATATGGATCGGATGACTACGAGAAGCAGAAAAAAGGAACCACCATAAACAATAGAAAAACTATCAAACATTCCGATGAAGAATTTCTTATGCACTTCGGTACAAAGAAACATTCCGGTAGATATGAGTATGGTTCCGGAGAAAGGCCTTATCAGCATGATCCTTCTGCAAGAAGAAGATACAGAAAGAAAACCTCTTTCTTTAAAAGAAGGACGATGCCCGACAATGAATTAGACGATCGTATTGCACGTCTTAGAAAAGAAGCCGAATTGCTTAAATTGGAAGAAGACACAAGTTTAACCAAAGGTCAAAAGTTTGTCCAGGAAGTAGTAGGCAGTGTTGGAAAGAAAGTTATAACAACTGCAGCTGCTGGGGCATTGATCTATGCAGGATCGGCTTTTATTTCTGGAGAATTTGACAGGAAGAAACTTGGAGAAGCTATGTTCTATGGTGGAGCTAAGAAGAAAAATTAAGGAGAGAAGAGATGAATCTATTTAAGCAGGCAATGTATTCAAAAAAGATCCGATCTAAAGAAGATACTCCTAAGAACACAAACAATCGTGACATTATGTGTTCACAGGGTATAACAGGTGTTAAAGCCGGATCTTTGTCACATGGACAGAAGTGGCGTCAGCATAAGTATCTGTATAAGGAAGGTGACCGGTATATTTATCCGGAAGATGTTGCTAGTGAAGCAAAAAAGAATTATAACGACGCTTATTCAAAATCATATGCGGAATCTTATCAAAAAACCCAGGACACTATGAAAAAAGTTGGCGAAGGCGTAAATAAAGTTAAATCTTCCGTAAATAAAGAGAAAGCCAGATTAAGAAGTATCAATCGTGGATCTCATATGGGCGATGAAAAAATTAGAACTAGTGTATTAAGTAATAGAAAACAAGAGGCGGAAGCTCTTAGAACATATGCCAACGACAGGAAGTTTGAATCTGATAAATATGATAGAGGCGAGTATTTTGACAGATCTAAGGAGGCTTCTTTAAGTAAAAAGGAATTTAATAAAGACAGAAGCGAAGCTAAGAACAGAGCTGTTGCTATGGATAATATGGCTAAAAAAGCAGAATATGATTATCAGCGTGGAAAAAAAGATAAAGAAAATTATGAAAAAGCTTCTAAATTAGAGCGTTCAGTTGCCAGAACATTCGGCGAATACGAAAATAAGAAAAACGCAAAAAAACAAAAAAAATGGAGAAAAGAGCATGCTGCTGAGTTAGAAGCAGTCAGAAAGAAGAAAGAGGCTGAAAACAAAAGATATGAAGAATATTTAGAACAGAAAAAGGAGTTAAAAGATGCTCTAATAAATCCTGAAAAACAAAAAGCATTGGCTGATCAAACAGTGAAGAGAACTCAGGATACTGTTGAAAGAATGCGTAAGAAGAAAAAGAGAACCCAGCAGTAATGGAGAAAATTCAAAATGGCAGATAATATAATAACACGCATCAAACGTGGTTGGAACGCTTTTATGAATAAAGACCCTACCACGCGAAGATATGATCTGGGATACGGATCTAGCTTACGTCCTGACCGGATGCGATTCACCCGCGGTAACGAGCGATCTATCGTAACGGCAGTATTTAATAGAATTGCCATTGATGTGGCGCAAATCGACATCCGGCACGTAAGGCTAGACGAGAATGACAGATACATTGAAACGATCGATTCGAGACTAAATAGTTGTTTTGCTCTTGAAGCAAATATTGACCAATCGGGCCGCGCCTTTGTACAGGACGCGGTTCTTTCTATGTTTGACGAAGGATGCATAGCAATAGTCCCTGTTGATACCACTGCAAATCCTAATATTACAGGCTCGTATGATATAGAGACTATGAGGATTGGAAGGATTACAGAATGGTATCCGAGGCATGTAAAGGTAAGAGTATATAACGATCAGACTGGAGAGAAAGAAGATGTTCTTATCTCAAAAAGAGGTGTAGCTATAATCGAAAACCCTTTATATGCTGTAATGAATGAACCAAACTCCACACTTCAGAGACTTGTCAGGAAACTAAATCTCTTAGATGTTATCGACGAGAAGAACAGCGCTGGCAAGTTAGATATGATCATTCAACTTCCCTACATTATAAAAACAGAAGCAAGACGTAAACAGGCAGAGCAGCGAAGGAACGATATCGAGACCCAACTGTCTTCTACCAAATACGGTATCGCTTATACAGATGGAACGGAGAAGATTGTTCAGCTCAATAGACCGATTGAGAATAATCTAATGTCACAGATTGAATTTTTAACGAGTATGCTATATAGCCAGTTAGGAATCAGTAAAGAGATATTAGATGGCACGGCTACAGAGCAGCAGCTTCTTAATTATACAAATAGAAGTATAGAGCCTGTTATTTCGGCACTGGTAGATGAGATGAAGAGAAAATTTCTTACTCCAACAGCAAGAACTCAGCATCAGTCTATAAAATACTTCAAAGATCCGTTCAAACTGGTTCCTGTATCTCAAATAGCTGAGATAGCGGATAAGATGACCAGAAATGAGATCATGACATCCAATGAAATCAGACAAATCATAGGAATGAAACCGTCTGATGATCCGGAAGCTGATGAACTCAGAAACAAGAACCTTAATAAGTCAAACGAAGAAATGATGATGAATCCTTATGAGAATCCCATGACTGAAGAATTGGCTAATGAAGGTCCTGAAGGCGGAGAACTTGCAGAAGAAGAATTACTCGCACTTTTGCAACAATAGAACGATAAGGAGGAAATTCAAAATGAAGTTCGATTTCTGTGGCTATGCCACTAAGAACGATCTTGTTTGCGCTGATGGTCGAATAATTCGGCAGGATGCATTCAAGAATAACGATGGCGAGATTGTTCCGCTTGTCTGGAATCATCAGCATAGCGATGTTAAGAACATTCTCGGACATGCGTTACTTAAAAACGTTGGCGACGGCGTTAAGGCATATCTTAGCTTCAATGATAGCGAAAACGGACAGGAAGCAAAGACCAGAGTTGCTCATGGCGATATAAGGTCTCTGTCTATATTTGCTAATCATCTCAAGCAGAGAGGTTCTGAAGTTTTGCATGGAGCCATAAAAGAAGTAAGTCTTGTCGTAGCAGGAGCAAATCCAGGCGCAAAGATCCTTGACGAAGGTTTTGGACATAGCGAGGATGGAAGCGCTGATTCGTGGATGGTATTCATGCCTGATGTTCCGTTGGAACTCTTTCATTCGGAAGACGAAGAGGAATACGACGATGAAGAGTACGAAGAGGAATACGACGACGAAGAATATGATGATGACGAGGATGATGAGGATGAGGATGAATCTGAAGAAGATGGAGATGATGAAGATTCCGAGATTTCTCATTCAGATACTTTAGGTAATCCTGAGAAAATTTATAACTCTATGACAGAAGAGCAGAAGGCTCTTACCAATTATTTGGTAGGCCGTGCTCTTGAACACAATGATTCCGATGAAGAGGAGGAAGATGAAGAAATGAAGCACAATTTATTTGAAGGAGATGCTCCTAGAAAGAACGTACTGACTCATTCAGATCAGGAGCAGATACTTGAACTTGCTAAGAAGAGCGGCTCTTTTCAGGATGCATTAGCATTCTATTGCGAAGAGAATTCAATAATGCACGCAGATGGTGATCCGGTTCCGGCTAGTGGATTTGTACAGGATACCACAGTTCCCGGTAATATTACAGAAATGTTCCCTGAGTATAAGGATGCACGTCCTGGCGACCCCGAACTTATTACAAGTGATCAGGGTTGGATCACAGGAGTACTTAATGGAGTACATAAGCTTCCTTTCAGCCGTGTAAGGACACGTCAGGTTGATATAAGGAACATTCAGGAGCTGCGCGCTAAGGGTTATGAGAAGGGTCATAAGAAGAAACTTACCGGTAACTTTGTATTGGCTAAGAGGACAACCGATCCTACCACAATTTATGTAAAGAACGCGCTGCACAAGGATGATATCGCAGATATCACCGATTTCGACTATGTATCATATATGTATAAGATCGATAAGATGATGCTCAATGAGGATCTGGCTACGGCAATTCTTATCGGTGATCCTCGCAGCGAGGAAGATGAGGATAGGATCAATCCGGAGCACATTAGGCCTATATGGACAGATGATGATCTTTATACAATTCATACAGATATTGATTTCGAAGGAGCTAAGTCTGAGCTGCAGGGTACAAATACCGGCGCATATTTTGGTGACAACTACATCCATGCAGAGGCTATGGTGAATGCTTGCCTTTACAGCCGTGAGCGTTATAAGGGATCAGGTCAGCCGGATATGTACATTCATCCTCATGAGCTGAACATCATGCTGCTTGCAAGAGATAGGAATGGTCGTCGTATTTATAGCTCTGTATCTGAGCTTGCTTCTGCTCTTAATGTTAAGTCTATACATACTGTAGAGCAGTTTGAGAACAGGACCAGGACTGTTGAGGTTGAGGGCGTTAATGTTACAAAGAAGCTTCTTTGCCTGATCGTTAACCTTTCAGATTACAGCGTAGGCTCTACAAAGGGCGGAGAGATCTCACACTTCACTCAGTTCGATATCGATTACAACCAGCAGAAGAGCTTGATTGAGACTCGTCTGTCAGGCGCTCTTACAAGACTTTGGTCTGCAATCGCTATCGAAGAGACGGTAAACCCCTAATTAGCTTATCAGTAGAACCGTTAACCGACGATACTGTTGATCTGTTCGGTAAGGTATCTTCAGATCTTCAGGAGAACGTCGCAATTAATGGCGTAGCGATATCAGGTACTCTTAAGTATGTAGATGACTATTCATCGGCATATGGTCCGGGTGAAGATTCCGGTAACTATTTAGTACTTAAGTTTGAATCTGAAGACGCAGATTCGATTTCTGTTGAGATAATCAACGGAACATCTGGTCCTGTGACTCTGGATGAGGACGGTATCTGGATTGGTCGCATCGCTGATAAGAACTCGCAGACTGTCAAAGTCGTGGCGAGCAAAGACGACAAGAGCGTAACTAAGATCTATACGCTCGATGGACTGACCTGCAATCCTGCAGGCTAAATTCAAAATGAGGTAAATTGTTATGATGGCAAAATGGTTTGGCAAGATAGGCTATGCTGATAGCCAAGAGACCCAGCCAGGTGTATGGCGAGATACAATCGTTGAAAGAGAGTACTACGGTGATACCGTTCGTAATGTCAGGAAGCTGGAAAATCAGCAGAAGATAAACGACGACATATCGGTGGCTGTTGATATTAGTATAGTAGCCGATCCATTTGCCTATAACAATTTCCATACAATGAAGTATATAGAATACATGGGATCAAAATGGAAAATTTCGAGTGTGGAAGTTCAATATCCGAGATTAATTCTTTCGTTAGGAGGTTTGTACAATGGCGAAGAACCGACTTGAATTACAGACTCTCCTAGAAGAGTTATTAGGCAGTAGAAATGTGTATTTTCAACCGCCACAAAACGTGAAACTTAGGTTCCCTTGTATAATATACGATTTTGCAAAATTTCAGACAACGAAAGCAGATAATAAGGATTACTTGAGATCTAAAAGATATGATGTGCTTCTTATACACAATGATCCGGACAATGACATGGTCGAAAAACTTGAAGATTTGGATTATTGTGATCTTGATAGGTCTTATAAAAGTGATAACTTGTATCATTATGCTTTCACATTATTTTTCTAAGGAGGAAATAAAAACATGGCAGCAGGAAAGCTTGTTTTTGATGCAGTAGGTGAGCATTTTTATGAGACTGGTGTTGACCAGGTCGTACTTTATCCCTACGATACTACAAACGGTTACAAGCCGGGCGTAGCTTGGAATGGTGTTAGCTCAATTCAGGAGAATCCTGACGGTGCTGAGCCTAACGATATTTATGCAGATAATATTAAGTATCTATCAATCCTTTCAGCAGAGGATTATGGTCTTACGCTTGAGGCTTATCAGTCTCCGGAAGAGTTCGATCAGTGCGATGGTGCTGCTTCAATAGCTACCGGAGTTGTTGTTCGTGGTCAGACAAGGAAGATGTTTGGTCTTGCGTGGAGAACAAAGATCGGCAATGATATAAATGATGATCTTGGCTATAAGTATCATCTGGCATGGGGTCTTAAGGCTTCACCTTCAGATCAGACACATGAGACTGTTAATGATTCGCCTGAGGCTAGTTCGCTCAGCTGGGAGGCTAAGTCAACGCCGGTTAACGTTACTGGATATAAGCCTATCTCAAAGATGGAGATAGATTCTACAACTGTTGATCAGGCCAAGCTTACTTCATTCCTTGCTAAGATCTATGGTACAGACGGAAGCACTTCTTACAGTGCTGCATCGCCCGTTGGTACAGAGAACCCTTATAGCGAGGGATGGTATGAGAGATCTGGCACCTCTCCGGATTATACATACACTCTCACCAGTGATACGACAGTTGATTCTGAGAAGACATATTACGTCAAGACTGTTACAGGAGGAACAGAGGCGTTTCTTCCTATGCCTGCAGATGTGATATCACACTTCGGTATCTCTGGCTAATAAGGAGATTGAATTGATATGAAGAAAAGAATTTCTAACGGGCCCGTTACTAAAGAAGAAGTTTCGGAGCCCGTCATCGAAAAAGTTGAAGCTGAAGTGGTTACCACAGGCACGGTAATAGCCAATATGCTCAACATTCGTTCTGGACCTTCTAAAGATTTCCATCCTATTGGAACCCTTACAAGAGGCGATAAGGTAGAGTATACCGTAGAGAACGACGAATGGCTCAAACTCACTAACCGTGTGGGTTATGTAATGAAGAAATTTATACAGTAATTTTTTAGGGGCGGTTTGAAATATAGCCGCCCTTTTTAAATGAAAGGAGAAGAAAGAAATGTTAAAAAAGACAATCACTTTTAAAGATTTGGATGGAAATCAGATCACAGAGGATTTCTGGTTTCATTTAAGTAAGGCTAAGATACTTGAGTTAGAGCTTTCCACTACGGGCGGTCTGGAAGCAATGATGAAACAGCTTATACAGAAACGCGACGGAGCAACCATAATGAGCACGTTCAAAGATCTTATCCTTATGTCTTACGGCGAGAGATCCCTGGATGGTAAGAGATTTATTCAAAATAAGGAGATATCCGATGCTTTTGAGCAGACGGATGCTTATAGTGAGTTGTTTGTATCTTTGGTAACGGACGATCAGGCCGCAGCAGAATTCTTTAATGGAATATTACCTGAGGATGTACAGGAAAAGGTTAAAGAAGAGGAGGCTGCTGGAAATCTTCCTAACTTAACTGTAGTTAAGTAGGAGATTAGAGAATGCTTGAAATAGAGATACCTGAACAGGAAATATACGATGAAAGTACATCCACTTTCATACCGGTTAAAGCTGCAAAATTGAAATTCGAGCATTCATTGGTTTCGATTTCAAAATGGGAAAGCAAATGGCATAAACCTTTTCCATTTATAAATAACAACAAACAAATGACAAGCGAAGAGTTCATTGACTATTTGAAAATGATGTGCATAACACAAAATGTACCTGACGAAACTTTTAGAAGTTTACCGTCTAATGCACTTAAAGAAATAGTCGATTATATGGACAATTTGCAAACGGCTACAACATTCAAAGAAGATAATAAAAAAGGAAACGGAGGTAAATTTATAACTTCCGAATTGATTTATTGCTGGATGACTCAATTAAATATTTGGAAAGAATGTGAAAAATGGCATATAAATCGATTACTAACTTTGATACATATTTGTAGCGTAGAAAATGCTCCTAAGAAGAAAATGAGCAAAGATGAATTATATAGTCGTCAAAGGGCTTTGAATCAGGCTCGGAGGAAGCCTAAAAAACCTAGGTAAATGATTACTTTTAAACAAAAAGGCGATTTTAAGAAATTGAATAGTTTCTTTGAGAGAGCTAAAGAAATAGTTCGAATTGGCGATCTAAACAAATACGGAAAGATGGGGGTGGAGGCTTTAAGAGCAGCCACTCCTAAAGATTCCGGAGAAACAGCCGATTCATGGTCTTATGAAATAGTAAGAGAAAACGGAAAAGTATCTATATTTTGGAAGAACGATAATACAAATAAAGGAGTAAACATAGCAATAATACTCCAATATGGGCATGCAACAAGAAATGGGGCTTTTGTTTCCGGAATAGATTATATAAATCCGGCTATGAAACCGGTATTTGAAAAAATAGCTGATCAGGCCTGGAAGGAGGTTAAAGCGATATGAGCAAAGTCGTGGATAAAAGAGTTGTAGAAATGTCGTTTGACAACTCCCGGTTTGAAGAGAATGTAGCTGAATCCATGAGTACTTTGGATAAGCTTAAAGCCAAGCTTTCCGGTTTAAAAGATACATCTACAAATCTTGACAAAGTAGGAAAAGCCGCCAATGATATAGACCTTAGTAAACTGGATAAATCTCTTGATAGTATAAATAAACGTTTTTCTACCATGGGAATTATTGGCGCTACAGCGATAGAAGATATTACTAAAAGCGCTATGGGTCTTGTCAAAACATTTGGTTCTAATTTGTGGTCTAGGACAATCGGTCAGATTACATCAGGCGGTAAAAATAGAGCACATAATATAGAACAATCCAAATTCCTTCTTGAAGGAATGGGTATTGCATTTAGTAAAGATGTAGACGATCAGATAAGCGAAGCAGTATCAGATACCGCATTTGGATATGATGAAGCGGCAATGGCAATGGCTCAATTATCTGGAGCTGGTGTTCAGTTAGGCGATGATATGGAACAGGCTTTAAAAGCTATTTCCGGTGTTGCTGCAATGACTAATAGAACATTTTCGGATATTGCTGATATTTTCGTTGATTCTGCAGCAGCAGGAAAAGTCGCTGGAGATGCTTTTAATCGATTGGGCGAAAGAGGATTAGCTGCTAAGCAGATAATGATGGATTTTTATGGCATAAATGCCGATCAGCTCAATAAATTAGCTAAAGCAGGACAGATATCGTTTAACGATTTTTCAAAAGCTATGTATGAAGCTTTTGGCGCTCAGGCAAAGAAGTCGAATGATACTCTTGATGGTGTACTTTCGAACATTAACGCCGCTCTTTCCAGAATAGGCGCAATATTCTATCAGCCATTAATGGAAAACAATTCAGACATTGTAAAGATGCTGAATTCTCTCAAAAAGATAATAAGTGATTTCAAGACAACGCTAATACCAACAGCTGATTTGGTTACCAAATATATTTTATCAGCTGCCAGAGCATTGAAAAGATTCTTTGATCAGGTAAAAATACTTGACGAGAATAAGAATCTTACAAAACTTGGAAAAACTCTTGAGAGTTTCTTTACAAATGCTGCCACAATAATAATAAATATAGCGGAAACCCTTGATAATTTAAGAACTAACATAATCGCACCGTTCTTTAGGCAGATTACAAAAGCTTTTTATGATGTGTTTCCTGAATTAGATAAGGGTCAGAGCCTTTTCATTACCTTAACAGAGAGTTTTGTTGAATTCACAGGAAAACTTAGGGATGGTTCTAAACATTTAGGAATACTTGGGAAAAAAGGAGAAGGAGTAAGAGTTGTATTTCGCTTTATATTTAACATATTAAAGCTTATACTAAATATCTTAAATACTTTACTTCCTATAATACAGAAAATTGGCGATGTTACCATTGTTGTTATAACAGTTATTTCTAACGCATTAAGCAAATTGATGACTATAATAAGCCCGTTCCTTGAAAAAATCAAAATGATAGGAACAAATATAGTCGCTGGTATATATACTGGTATGACCGAAGGACTGCCTAAATTATTTGCTGTAATTGGTGCTATATTTTCAGCAATAATAGGAAAATTCTGTTCGTTGTTCAAAATAGAATCACCTTCTCAGGTCATGATGTATCTGGTTGGTTTAAACATTGCTCTTGGTATAGCAGCAGGTATTATATTTGGTAAAGAAAGAGTTGAAAATGCTGTAGAGCTTGTTTATGGGTTTATTATTAAAGCCTTTGAAAAGTTAGGAAATACAGCGTTAGGAAAAGTTATAAGTAGCTTTTCGAATTTGCTTTCTAGCGCCATGAATATGCTTTCTGAGTCCATTGATAGACTTGCGGGGTCTATAAAATCAATGGAATGGGATAAATATTTGGATTTAATTACAAAATTAGAGAGATTTGCAGTTCTTGCTGGTCTCATAATTTTGATTTTCCAGTTTATAAGAGTTGCCGGACTGTTTACAAGTACATTGAGAAAAGTTGCTGAGACAATAAAGATTTATATAAGAAGCAATTTTGGTTTGTTGTCTAAGATTCCGTCATTTCTTCAAAATTTGGCTTTAGCAATAAGCGTTATATCCTATTGGGTTGTATTCTTTAGCTATTTACCTTTTGAAAATGTAAAACAAGGCCTTTTTATTGTAGGCGGAATACTTGCAGCGCTTACAACAGTAATATTAATAACTGGTGTATTAGTAAAGGCCATTGAAGGTTTTGATAAAGTTTTATTGACTCGTATGGGATTTGCGTTTGCCGCTATAGCAGGATCGGTTTTGTTTATAGCTATAGCTGCTAAAAAGTTAGAGCATGTTCCGTGGCAAACATTAGTAGTAACATTCCTTGGCCTTGTTGGAGTTCTTTCAGCAATAATGTTTGCCATGTATAAGTTTAAGCAACTATCTTGGACTATACCTAATCAAAAGAACAGAGAATGGGCAACAATAGTAGCGTTTGCTGTATCTATAAGTTTTGTAGTTAATTCCATTATAAAAGCTTGTATGGCTATAGCAATAGCAGATGCTGTAGGTGCTAGAGATGCAATGATTATGGCTGTTAAACTTATAGGGTCAATAATGCTTGCACTAACCATATGCGTAGGTATATTACTTGGTGTAAGTAAACTTAAAAAAGAAATGGACGCTGCGAATCCTGCACCGGCTATTTTAGCTATGGCAATTTCTGTTAGACTTATAGTAAATGCAATAATGATACTAACATCGGCAATGTGTTTAAATGAAGATTTGGTTCAAGAAGCAGTTGTACAAGTTGGTATTATTATGGCCATTATTGGTATAATAATAGGAACTATTCAGGCAGTCAGCAATGCGGGAAAAGTAGATGGAGTAGGTAGTTCTCTTATTTCTTTGGCATTAGCCATAGCTTCATTTGGAATAGTTATATATGCATTTGGAAACGCTATTGAACAAATTTCTAATGTAGATGAAGATGATTTCAATAGAGCTATAAAAGCCATGTACAACTTAATGGCATTTATAGCATTAGAAACCGTACTTGTGCATTTTGTTGGTATGGAAGCGTCTGTAATGTTTGCTTCTATGGGAGTGTTTATAGCAGCTTGTGGATATGTCGTATCAACAATAAGTGAAATGCAAGCGGGTATGGAAAAAGGTTTTATAGCTCTTGGCGCAATTATATTTGCTATGATTGCTATAACAGGAGTTTTCGGAAAAATAAAGCCCATGAAAGAAACAAACCAAGTATATAAGATGCTTATAGGTTTGGGCGTTATCATAGCCGCAAGTGCATTTATAATAAATACATGCGCCGATTTGAATTCCTTCCAAATAGCAAAAGGCGTTGTTGTAATAGGTGCTATAATGGCTTCTGTCGTCGGTATTTCTGTTTTATTAAGAGATACTTTTAAAACAGCTTTTCCTAGCGAAAAAGAGCTTAAAGACGATAAGAAGAAGCTAAACGAGCTTCTCAAAATAATAAAAAAATTAGCTTCGACCATAATAAAAATAGCTGGTTCCATTGCTATTATCGGAGCGATAATGAAAAAGATAGCAGGGAATGATTCTCTTGGAGCAGTTATTTCTGGGTCTATAGCTATGGGTATAGCGATGGCCGGTTTGGCTCTTCTCGTATACGTTCTTACAAGTTTTGATGACACAAGAACTAAAAATATAGAAAAAATGGCCAAACCGATAAAAGCCATTGCATATGCTGCTATTAGTATAGCTGCTTCTATAGCTTTGCTTTCGATATTCCCGGCAGAAAGAGTGATGATTGGCGGATTTATTATGGCGTTGATTTTAGGATTAGTCGCCAATATAATAAACGCTTGCAAGTCAGCTGAAACAGAGAAAGTTAATATAAAATCTCTGGTTACGACCATACTTGGAATAGTTGCAATAGCTACAGCGTTAACTGTTGTTGTGACATTACTTGATAATAAACAGGATAGTTGGAAATTATTGCTTTCTGCATCGGGAGCAATGGTAATAGCGTTACTCGGTATAATTGGTGCAATGGCTCTTATGTCAAAAATAGAAGGCGATGATATAAAGTGGTCTACAATATTCAAAATGCTGTTAAGTTGTATCTCGTTTCTTATTATAGGAGCTTCGTTCAAAATAGCTTTATCCGGGATTGGTAACTTTGACTGGTGGGCATATATCAGTGTTGCTGGCGGTATGGCGTTAGCTCTTGCGGCTGTTATAGGCGCAGGTTTCGTAATGGGTAAACTTGCAAAATCAGATGCTCCCGGAATGGTTATTGGCGCTTTAATATTAGCTGGTCTTTGCGGAGAACTTATAATAATAGCAAATGCGTTAAGTAAGTTGGCCGTTTTTGATTGGAATAGTATATGGAGCGCTCTTAAAGGCATGGGAATTGCTTTGGCGGGAATTCTTGTAGTAGCAGGAATTCTTGGCGCGATTGCTTATTTTACCGAAGGTATCGGTCTAGCAGTTATGGCTTTAGGGTTATTAACAATTGCCGGTGCTATACTTGAACTTTCATGGACTGCATCTGCTTTAAAGAAATTTTCCGAAGCATTTGAACAATTTGGCGATGCATTAACAAAAGTAGCAGACTCAATTTCAGAAATAGTTACTTCTATATCTGAAGGTATATCTTCTTTAGCTAAAACAATAAACGAAGAAGGAAAAGATGCTGTTGACGCTGCTGTAGAAGTTATGAATAGCGTAGCTTCCGAATCAGCTAAAGCCTTAGGAGTTAACTCTCCATCTACTGTATTTTCTGATATAGGAAAATGGTGTATGCTTGGTTTAGTTGATGGTATGGAAGTATGGTCTAATAAACCGAATGGTCCTATAGAAACAGCTAAGAAAGTATTTGAATTCCT
>JAEEGL014520387.1_pt1 | contig 18510 bp, 20 predicted proteins | sample 9134231 | NCBI WGS metagenome assembly JAEEGL01 (sample SAMN16246548, study PRJNA631951) | gut metagenome | biome: gut microbiome; feature: rumen; material: fiber-attached | host: Bos | place: Iran: Karaj | collected 2018-10 | reverse complement strand
GAAAGTTTATCGACTATCTTACCGTTTTCAATAAATATATCACCGACTTTATCAATTTTACAAGTAGGATCAACTATTCTTATGTTTTTAATTTGAATTAACATGTATGTTTTCTCCCTTGTTTATTTCTTGCCAGTGCCAACAAATGCAACACTGCCATTCTGACGGCAATACCGTTTGTTACCTGCTCGTTAATAACCGAAGCAGGGCTATCCGCAACTTCCGAATCTATTTCTATTCCTCTGTTCATCGGTCCCGGATGCATAATTAAAACGTCAGGTTTGGCTTTTGCAAGCCTTTTTTCCGTAACCTGATATAATTCATTATATTCATGAATAGACGGAAAAAAGCCTCCCTGCTGTCTTTCCATTTGTATTCTTAAAATATTTACAACATCCACGTCTTTTATTGCTTCATCCAAATCATAATAAACTTCAACACCTAACTCCGATATTCTTTTCGGTATCAATGTCGGCGGGCCAACAACTCTGACTTTCGCGCCAAACTTTGTTAATGCCCAAATATTTGATCTTGCGACTCTGCTGTGCAAAATATCTCCCACTAACAAAACTTTTAGTCCTTCGATTTTTTTCTTTTTATCGTACATCGTATAGAGATCTAAAAGTCCTTGCGTGGGATGTTCGTGAAATCCGTCACCGGCATTTACAATCGAAGCATTTAAATTCTTGGCAAGAAGTTCCGGCGCACCGGCGCAAGTGTGTCTTATTATTATGATATCCGCTTTCATCGCTTCAAGTGTTTTAGCCGTATCTACCAAACTTTCACCCTTAACAAAACTTGATGTTTTAGGCGCAATACTTACAACATCGGCCGACAATCTTTTTGCCGCAATTTCAAACGATGTTCTAGTTCTTGTTGACGGTTCGCAAAACAAAGTTACCACCGTTTTTCCGATAAGAGCAGGAGCCTTTTTGATTGATCTGGTAAACATATTTTTGAAAGGTTTTGCCGCATCAATAATTGTTTGAATTTCTTTTTTGTCCAAATGTTCCAAACCGAGAAGATCTTTTCTGTTAAAAGACATTTTGTCCTCTTTTATTTTTTATTAAGTTTATTTTCTAATGAATTTATTCTATTTTGCAAAGAATTTTCTTGTCCATGTATGCCAAGTTTTACTTTATATTCTTTTATAGAAGAGTCATTTTCATCTAAATCCAATGCGGCTTTATATGCCTCTATTGCTTGACCATATTTTTTCTGTTCTTCTAAAATTACACCTTTTCGTAAATATGCCCAATATTTTTTAATTCCATTACCGTCCTTTATTATAGCGTCTAAATCTTTCAATATATTCTTTACACCAACACCTAATTCTTCCTTTAATTCTACTGCTTTAATTAAGTAATAATTGTAATTAAAATCAAATTCTCCGGCACATTTAATTGCATTTTCGATATCTTCCAAAGCCTCTTTTTTCTTTTTAATGAAAATTTCGCATTCTGCTTTGTCACAATAAAACTGTGCTTTATTATAAATATATCTTGCCCTATTATGATAGAAATTTATGTTAACATCGGTTGCCTCTTCAGTAATTAATTTTATCGCTTTATCATAAAATACTATGGCATTTTCAAATTCGTTTTCTTTACGATAAATACGAGCTTTCATCCCATAATATTTTGCTTCGTTTTCATTCAAAGATATAGCCTTATCTATACAATCCATTGGAGTTTGTAAATCCAGACTATCCTGATAAGATTTAAACTCTCCTTTAACCGGTTTATATAGTTTTATTTCAGATATCAAAAAATATACTTCCGCCCTACTTACATTTTCATTACATAAATTTAATGCTTGTTCTAAATATTCAAGATTTTTTTCATTATTAGGATATTCTCTTGTCTCAAACACCAACTGCTTGATTTTAGCATATTCTTTTTCGGAAGGATCTATACGAATACCACCTACATCTATTGCTGCATATACTTGAGTAAAAGACAATAAGAAAAAGACAAACAACAATAAACTTAACATAAGTCTTTTCATTTGTTTTCTCCCTTTTCTTTTCCGCTACATTTTTTTATTTATTCTCTATCACAACTTTATCACTATCACATGTATCATCATTAATATCAACACAAACTCTGTCTTTCGTGTGATGAACAAGACCAACAAAATCCGGTTGTATCGGTAGTTCTCTGTATCCTCTGTCTACCAAAACAACCAATTTTATGGATTTCGGCCTTCCGAAATCTTTTAAAACATCTAAAGCTGAACGAATCGTTCTGCCCGTATATAAAACATCATCAACCAAAATTATATTTTTATTGTTTATATCGCATGGAATATTTGTATCTTTTATCGTAGGAATATCTGCTCCCGCTTCCTGTAAATCATCTCTGTAAAGAGTTATATCCAATATTCCGAAAGGAATTTGTTCTTCCATCTTTTTTATACTTTCTATTTTTCTTGATAATCTCTTGGCAACGGCAACACCTTTTGTTTGAATACCGACAACAACAATATCGTCAATATTTTGTTTTATAATTTCATTAGCCAATTTTTCTATGGCAGAGGCTATCTGTTTTGAATTTAAAATTTCCATGACACTCTTTCCTTCTTAATATATATTGTCATATATTATATAAAAAAAATAATTATTTATAAACTTTTTTAATTGTTGACATAGTGATAATTTTATTATACATTAAATTATTATGATTCATATGTTTTAGAGGTTTATATTACATTATGAAAAGAAAAAAATTATTACCTATTCAATCTCAAGAAGCTTTGGCTACAATCGGACAAAATATAAAAGAAGCCCGACTTAAAAGACGAATTTCCACTGTTCTTATGGCTCAAAAAACGGGTATTACAAGAATTACAATAGGAAAAATAGAAAAAGGCAATCCGAATGTATCCATAGGAGCTTATGCTTTAGTGATATTTGTTTTGGGATTAACGGACAAACTGAAAAATTTATTTGATCCTTTTCAAGATAAAGAAGGAATAAATCTCGACAGGCAAAGATATCCGAAAAGAATAAGATATAAAAAGAATGAAGGTTGCTTGTTTTAAAGACTTGTATTAAAATTTTTATTATTATGCAAATAAAACAACTTTTAATTATATTACTGTTTTTTTTATTTTGTGTTAAAAGTTATGCATTGAACTTAAATTTAACAAAGATAACAAATAAAAACAATAAAATAAACATAGAGTTCAATAACATTTTACAGTTACAGGATTTCGTACTGAGGGACGGTAATTTAATATCTCCTTTTTATGAAAGCAACGGAATAAAATATTACTTTTTTTATTTTTTAGACAGAAAATACAAACAAGAAATTATCGATAAAATAAACAAAAAAGAAAACAGTTTTTCAAACAAGACTAATGGAAAAACAGAATATAAGATAAATAAATGTAATATCGTAAAAAAACCCAAAACAATATTGGCTTTTATGTCAGTAATTTTCAACGATAATATTGAAATAAATTGCAACATATTAAACGGCAAATACGGACTATGGGTTTCTTGGCCATCACTGAAAGAAAACGATAAATGGAGAAAAATATTCGATATAAAAGATAAAAGTTTAAAAGATAAAATAGAAACGGATTTACTAAAATACTACAAACAAAAAAGAAATGATGATAAACTTAAAAAAGAATAGAGTTTTTATATTAGACATTTTTAAAACAGTGCTTATTCCTGTTCTTTCGGGAATATGTTTTATTATTTGGTTATTCTTTTTATTCCAATATCCGATATTGGTATTTCCCTCTATTTTTATTGTTTTTACCGTAATGTATATTTTTTCTGGAAATGTTTTCGGCGGAGTATTGATAGCTTTTGCGGTATCTGCCGGAGTATTTACGATTGCTACAACCGGAACCATAAACAAAATATTGTTAATAATTGAAATTCTATGGATAATCTTTGCATTTTTGGAGATTGAAAAATACAGACAATTATGGATATCGGAAAAAATAAAATTAAAAGTAGAGCATGAAGTTTTGGACAGAGATTTAACTTTAATCCAATCATCAATAACAAACAATGAAAACAAAATCAATGCAATAAATCAACGAATGCAAATATTCCAATCTTTTGAACAGATGATTAATTCCATAGAAAATACCATGAACGAAAAGGACCTTATAAAATTATTGGAAGCTCTAACGAAAAAGTTTATATCTAAAGGTAAATGGAACATAAAAAGACATTCCAGCAAAGATATTTTTGTAAATTATTCTAAATTTAACAAAGTCCCTTTACTAATAACAAATACGGAAGAAGACAGAAGATTTACTGAAACGGATTATAAAAATATTTCCTCTTTAATTGTTGTTCCGATAGAAATAGAAAATAACTATTGGGGTGCAATAAAAGGTTATTGCACGGATAAAAAAGAATTCTTCGACGATTATGATTTAAGGTTGTTATCCATTTTAGCCAGTTTAATAGGACTTATTTTAAACAATGCGATAATGTTTAAAAAGGTTGAAGCTTTGGCAATAACCGACGGACTTACAGGTCTATATACAAGGTCTTATTTTATAGAAAGATTGCAAGAAGAAATAGAAAGAGCAAAGACAAACAGTATTCCTATTACGGTTGCCATGATAGATATTGATTATTTCAAAAAAGTTAACGATACTTACGGACATTTAGCAGGAGATACGTTCCTAAAACAATTATCGAATATTTTAAGAAGAAGATTCAGAGCTGTGGATGTGTTGTCTAGGTATGGCGGAGAAGAATTTGCGGTATTGATGTATCATACAACAATTAACGAAAGTTACAAGATTCTCGAAGAAGTTCGTAAAATGGTGGAAGAAGAAAAGTTTTTTATGCCTATAGAAAGTTATCATCCTATACAGATAAAAAAGACAATAAGTATAGGTATCGCAGAATTAAAAGATGAAACAAATCCCGATGAAATTATAAAAAAAGCCGATGATGCTTTGTATACGGCAAAAAAACAAGGAAGAAATCAAACTTGTATTTATAAAGAAGAACAAAAACAATGAAAAAAATATTATTCTATTTAAAGTTATTTCTTATATTGCTATGTTTTTTTATACTTTACAATAAAGTTAATGCTGATTACATAAAATACATATTAATACTTTTTCTGTTGCCGTTATCAATGCTCTCAAGAAAAATAAATATTACTTATTATATTGCCATCTGCGCTACAGCCGTATTTACAGCTTTCTTTACTTTCGGTTTTTCACACGAAACTTTAATAATTTTGTTAATTTTTGTCCCGATGATACCTGTTCTTCTCTTATTTTCAAACAGGAAAATAATACAATACCCCAACTTAAAAAAAAGAAACAACGAACTTCGTTTTTATAAAGAAGAACTTATTAATGAAGAAAAAAGTCTTTCGGATAAAAGAGAATCTTTGGAAAAGAAACTTGAAAGAATAACACACTTTTATATAATCTCAAAAGATTTAACCAAAAACATGGATGTACCCGAAGATTTAGCAAACGGACTACTCAATATTTTGGAAACACGAGTCGGAGTCTGTTATGTGGTTATTACAACAAAAAATAACAGCGAGATTGAAAAAAACGGCAAAAAGAATTTAAAAATTTTATCAAGATTAAACGAACAAAAAAAAGGACAATGGTTTTCTTTAATAAATAACAACGAAGAAATAGCTTCATTAAAAGGACCTGCAATAGTAAAATCCTTATTTAATATTGAAAACAAACCCGTAATTGCTTGGCCTATGATAATAGATAAGCAATTAAACTCATGTACATTTTTGGTGGTAGAGCCTGAATATTCTCAAATATATTTGGAAGAAGGTGAATTTTTCATTCCTCATTTAAAATTGGGTACTAAAAGAATAATGTTGTTTTCGGAACTTAAAGAAAAAGCCAGAATCGACGGATTAACGGGACTATTCTTAAAAAGATTTTTTCTCGGAAAACTATATTCTGAAATAGAAATAGCAAAAAGATATAACACCGTATTTTATTTAATGATGTTGGATATTGATCATTTCAAAAATATAAATGATACTTACGGACATTTGGTGGGAGACGAAGTACTTAAAGCGACAGCTAATACAATTTCATCTTCCGTAAGACGAGGAGATATAGTAGGAAGATACGGCGGAGAAGAATTTATAGTAATGTTACCGTCAATAACACAAGCCAAAGTTGTCGATATTGCGGAAAAAATAAGAAAAAACATAAAAAATATAAATTTTAAAGACGGCAAAAAAAGTTTTTCTGTTACGATAAGCATAGGAATTTCAAAATACGACAAGAGCACAGATATAGACACTTTAATAGGAAACGCCGATAAAGCTCTTTACAAAGCAAAAAATTCCGGAAGAGACAATATAATAGTCTACGAAAGTAACGACTAATCGAAACTTCTTTCATAAAATAGTTAAGGGGTAAGATTTTAAAATCTTACCCCCGTTTTTCTTTTGTTTTAATACAATTTTGTTCTAAAAAAGATTTTGTTTATATTTGAATTTTTTCATTGTTATATCAATTTCCTGCATACTTGAACATCTTAACAATTGTTCAACCAAATCTTTGGCATCCGATTTAGAAACACTTCTTATAATTTTTTTAACTTTCGGTATTTGAGCCGCAGACATACTAAATTCATCAAGGCCTAATCCCAATAAAACAATCGTATACGCAGGATCACCTGCCATTTCTCCACACATACCGACATCCGTTCCGGCCAAATGAGCAGAATCGATTATATTCTTCAACAATCTCAAAATTGCCGGGTGCATAGGTGAATACAGATGAGCAACGTCCGAATTTACTCTGTCTACAGCCATGGTATATTGAATTAAATCATTCGTTCCTATCGATAAAAAGTCAACTTCTTTTGCTATTAAATCCGTTATTATTGCGGCAGACGGAACCTCTATCATCACGCCGACCTCAATATCTTCTTTAAACTTTTTTCCTTCTCTCCTTAATTCTTCTTTAGCTTGTTCAAGTATTTTATTGGCTTCTTTTATTTCCGAAATTCTTGAAATCATCGGATACATTATTTTTATTTTCCCGTGAACGGCTGCTCTTAATATACCCTTTAATTGAATCTTAAATATTTCCGGATACTTCAAACAAAATCTTATTGCTCTAAGCCCCATAAAAGGATTTGCTTCCCTGCCTATATCCATCAAACCCAATCTTGCAATTTTATCTCCGCCTAAATCCACGGTTCTTATTATAACTTCGTAAGGCATCATTTTTTTAGCAACGCTGCTGTAATTCTGATAATGTTCCTCTTCCGTAGGCATCGTTTTTCTCGACATATACATAAATTCGCTTCTATACAAACCTATTGCATTGGCACCATGCCTGAGTGCAGATCTTACTTCTTCGGGGTTTTCTATATTTGCACCCAATACAACTTCTCTGCCATCCAAAGAAACGGCAGGTAAATCTTTAAATTTTTCAAGTTCTTTTTTATTTGAAATTTGTATTTCATATTCTCTTTTATAATTTTCTATCGTTTCTTTTGAGGGATCCAAAATGACTAAACCGAGATTTCCGTCAACTATAATGGGCATACCTTGTTTAACCTGATGTATTATGCCTTTTAAACCTACAACGGCAGGGATTTCAAGACTTTGTGCAACAAATGCGGTATGAGAAGTTTTTCCTCCTATTTCGGTTACAAAACCTTTTATCATAGCCTCTTTCATTGTAACCGTGTCTGCCGGCGTAAGAGTCTTTGCAATAACAACGGAATTTTCTTCTAAATCCATTAAAGTTTTTCTCTGTTTACCGAAAAGATTTCTCATGACTTTTTTTGCCACGTCTAAAAGATCATGTTTTCTTTCCCTAAAGTAATCATTATCCATCAAGTCAAAAGTTTTGGAAAGATTTTCAACAACCGTATGAAGAGCATACTCGGCATTAATACCGGTATTTATTATTTTTTCAACTTCGGATTTAATTAAAGGGTCATTTAAAATAAGCAAATGTGCGTCGGCAATCTTTGCATAATTTTCACCTAAAACCTTATTTAATTCCTTTTGATTCTCTTCAAGTTCGGTTTTTGTTTTAGCCATAGCATCTTTTAAACGGTTAAGTTCCTGTTTTATTTGGGACGATTTTATTTCTTTTTTTACTACAAGGAAATCGTCCTCTTCCAAAATAAAAACTTTACCTATAGCAATACCCGAAGAAGCTGCAATACCGTTTAAAATAATGTTATTTTGTTTCATTATATTTCCTCTCCAAATCCGTTATTAAATACTTCCGCCATCTTTTCCAATGCTTGTTCTTCGTCGGGACCTTCCGTTTGAATTTTAAGCTCCGTTCCGCAAGCTGCAGCAAGCATTAAAATCCCCATAATACTTTTTGCATCTGCTTTTATTTCGTCTTTAATTATATATATATTGGAAGAAAAGCCCATAGCTGTTTGAACAATTAAAGAAGCGGGTCTGGCATGAAGTCCCAATTTGTTGACGATCTTTACATTTTTTTCTTTCATTTCTATATCCCCAAATAACCTAATATAAAACTAAAAATCAGCGCAAAATAAAACATTATCACCGGTCTTATTCTGCCAAATAAAAAACTTATTAAAAAGATTGCTCCGTATATCAAAACATCCGGATAAACCAACCTATGCAATTCCGTATCTACAACGGGAACAAAGCCAAAAGTTTTAAAATAAAAAAATATGGCAAGGGTAATTATTATAAGCCCGACGATTCTAAAAATATCCCCCATAAACTTTATTTCTAACTTTGAAACAATCTTTATCATTTTATCGTTCAATCTAAAACTTACTATTAAAGACCAATATCTGAAAGCTATATGGACAACATTGTACAACACAATGAATATTATCGGGGCTATCCATAAAAAATTAACACTGAACATATTCATGGATAATATTATCAACAATATAGCTATAAAAGAAACAAACGGTCTCCATGTTCCCCAGAAGAAAGAATCTCCTATTGCGGCAACCGGTCCCGCCAAAACGGATTTAATCATTTCCGGTTTTTTTATATTTTGTTCCTGTCCTGACGCAATATTGTTTTCGGCATTTATAACCATGGCAATTATTATGTTTGCCATATACGGATTTGTATTAAAAAATCCTATATGTCTAAGCAATACTTTTTTTCTTTCTTCTTTATCTTTATACAAACTTTTTATGACGGGATACAAAATATACAAAAAACCGATATTTTGTAATCTCTCAAAGTTCCATAAAGCTTGTAAAAAAAATGTTCTTAAAAAAATAAAATTTTTAATCATTTTGTTTCTTAATAAACGGTATTTTTATATTTTTAAAATTGTACAAAACAGCTCCAAAACCAAAAACAGGTAAATAATACCATGCTTTTTTAAACGAAATCATTATCTGAACAGGCAAATAAGAATAAATAGCTTTATATAACAAACCGCCCAAAAGCATCAATACTCCATACATAACCGCTGTTCTTATAAAGAAAAACAGTAATCCTAAATATATTCCTTTTGATATTCTGGTTTCATAACCTTTTTCAACACCATCTTCAACCCAATGCATTATTTTGGTATTAAAAAGTCTTCCTGCCAAATCAACTTCTTTATATAAATACGCAAACGGAACTGATAATGCCAATGCGAAAATTGCCGCCTCCTGACTTCCTTGAAAAAACGAACAAGACCAAATAACAGCTAAACTTGTCATCATCGTCAAATCTACAGGAACCGATACTCCCATCGGAATAGCGTTTATCCACATCATTTCAACTATCATTCCGAGCCACAATCCGGTATGAATATCGCCTAAAATATATCCGAATAACGGACCGCAAAAAATCGGTCTTGAAATCATAAATTGACCGAACATTGTTATATCGGCACTTAAAACTGCTCCTATTATTGAAAAAATTATTATGTGTTCCATAATTATTTGTTATTTAAAATTTCCGTTTTTATTTTAAAAGAAAAACTTTTATTTTTGTTCAAAACAAATTTATATACATTAACCAATGTTGTCCCCTGATACGTTTTTTCATAACCGTTTTCCGAGGTAGAAACAGTATTTATGGGAACTATCCAATTATCACAATTTTTAGAACTTGTAACTTTAACTTTTATTCCAAAATTTTCGTCTTGTCTTACCCAAACCTTTTTGTTTACAAATTCTTGTTTATCTTCCAATGTCATTTCCGAAAAAGCAAAAACTTGTTCGACACCGAATGTAAATTTCATTTCCGTATCGGAAAGATTTTTTATTTTATATTCTGCTTCATATCCGTTTTTCTTCAAAGGTTTAATAATTTTTTTAACTTCAACCGGTAAGTGTGCGTTTTCATACCAAACATGTCCTTGTCTTGTTAATTCCAAGTTTCCGGAAACTATTTTTGCATCATACTTACCCAAGATAAAATCACCTTCTTCTCTAAAATGCATGCCATATAATTGTTCGTACTTGGTATCGTTATTAAAGAAGTGATCAAGTAATGATGCTTTCCTGTACCAATCGTATATCAAATGATTTTCCAATCCTATCTCTTTTACCTTTACGGCATCAGTATGAATCGATGTAAATTCCTGAGAATCGGTTACTTTATTATTTTCTATAGCTTCTTTTAGTTTTTTGTGATAACCTTCATATCTTCTGGTCAACACATTTATAAAATTATATTTTTTGTTCAAAATATCAAATTCAAAAATACTTCCGCCGTTTTGTGCAGCCACATAAATATCCTGATTAGGACTTTCATATAAAAACTCGTCGAGGCCATCACTGTCGAAATCTTGTTTTGTCCATACACTTTTTACATCAAACTTTTTATTATAAAGGTTTTCCGCTTCCAATAAAGAATCATAAATTGCATTTCTTAAATGAGGCAAATACAATCCTCCGAAAACGCCGTGCCAATATGCACAGTTACATTGACCGGCATACAAAGCTTTTTGTATCGGAGAACTTAACGGAACATTCTTATCGTGAATCTTTTTGCTCAATCTGATCATTTTTTTATGCATATTATTTGCTTCGTCGTATTTACTTAAAAAATTTCTCCAAAAACCGCCTCTTATGAAAGGTTTTAATTCCGGTTTAAACTCATTTTGTTTAACAAAAGAATCAAAATCATTTTGAACCGCAGAAGGCAAAGTCCATTCCGACATTTCGAAATAAGAATTTGTCGGCAAATAAATTCTGCCTGACGGTTTCATAGTATTTAATACTTCCGAGAAAGTTACAGTTTCAACTATATCGGAATTTTCCTCTATTGCCGTTAAAAAGTTATCCAACCATCCGTTTTCATAAACATGTTTATATGTTCCGGGCCACATACCGAATTTTTCCCCGTCATCAGCCATAACTACGACGATATCTTTATCTTCGTTTGCAAGCTGTCTGAAATAATCGATACATACCGAGACATTCTGAAAAGGAATTAAATATCTTAATTTTTGACTTATCGGAAATACAGTTAATACTTTCCCCTGATCTTCTGTAGTATAAAAGCCTTTTAAATCGTTTTCTTTTAGCCCTGCAGCCATAAAATGAACATCGTCAAGTATTGTATACTTTATTCCGGTATCTGCAAGAGATTTTACCAACGAAGGTTCCCAAACTCTCTCTGCAACCCATGCACCTTTACAATCATACCCCAATGTATTCTTTATAAAGTCCGACAACTGTTTAATTTGACCTTCTCTGTCGTAGTCGGGAATAACGGATAATATAGGTTCGTAATAGCCCCCGGAAATAATTTCCAAATTACCTTTTAAAATCAAACTTTTTATTTTTTTTATGTAAGAAGGATGTTCTTTTATCATAAACTCCCACAACATCCCGCTCGAATGTAAATTCCATTTTATGTTTTTATGTTTTAACATCGTATCCAAAAACGGTTTATATGCAACATCATAACCTTTCTGAAAAACCCATTTAAAATTTCCTACCGGTTGATGATTATGTATTCCCAATACAAATTTAATCTTTTTCATTTTAAAAAATCCTTTATCTTTTTATTCCTAAAATTTCCGCCTCTTTTTGAATATCACTTACCGCATTATATCTGTCGTCTTGAGGCAAAGCTCTGGTTTCCAATTCTATTCCGCAATCTATAAGTTTTAAAAAAGAAATTACATCATTTTTATCCACGGATAAATTGGCCAACAACTGCTTTTTCCCGTGGGCAAAATGCATTCCGCCTATATTTATTGACTGAAACTTTATTCCGCTGTCTATCATTCTTACCACATCTTGCGGATTTGAAAACAAAATCATTAATTTATCTTGTTCATATACGTCATTTGAAATTTCGTAACTTGCATCTTTTACAGTATTTATTACAAGTTTTACGGAACTCGGAACAGCCATAGATAACAGAATTTTTTGCATTTCATCATTTGCAACTTCATCGGAAATAACCATTATCGTATCGATATCTATCGTTTTAAGCCAACCTTGAACTATTTGTCCGTGAATAAGTCTGTCATCAATTCTTACAATCTTGGTAGTCACAATATAACTCCTTTTATTTTAATCTTTCCATTAATAACTGTTTTGCATTAACAATACTCTTTTTACCGTCTGCCAACACTTTGTCTGCCAAATCTTTTGCCGTTTGTGCCGTTTTACTTGCAAAAATCGACGATAATATCATAGGTAAATTCACTCCGGTTAACACTTCAAGGTTATATTTTTTTGTAAGCAATACTGATGCATTACATGGAGTTCCTCCAAGCATATCGGTTAAAACAAGAGTACCTTTTTCATTGTTTATCTTTTGAAGAATTTCACTTATTTTTATCTGTAAACTTGCAAGATTTTCATTTTTTATATCCTGATCTATATAAAACAAATTTTCTTGCTTACCGGCAATTACCTCAGCTGTTTTTATTAATTCTTTTGTTAATTCACAATGAGAAAGTATTAAAATATTTATCATCTTATTTTACCTCTCAAAAAATTAAAAATTGCCTTTGATAATTTTATAAAATCGTGATGAGCATACTGACTTTCCGACACAAAATTTCTTTTAATTATTTTTATGTTTTTATATTTTAGTTTATCTATTTTAACCGGAACAGAGTTCAATTTCGCATATCTGTTCATAATAACATCATGTATTTTACCGTTATTAACAAATACAGCATCCAAAATTTCCGGATAAGAATGTTGTATTATTGCATCTATATGGTTACTCAATTTAAAATCGGATGTTTCTCCTACCTGGGTCATAATATTGGATATATAAATTTTTACAGCTCTAGATTTCTTTAATGCGGGAATAACACCATCAAACAATAAATTAACTATTACTGAAGTATATAACGATCCCGGTCCTAAAATAACACAATCTGCTTCAAGTATTGCATCAATAACACTTTTAGAAACTTTTGCATTCTTCGGCTCTATTTCGACCGTTTTTATGGCACTTTTACTTTTTGATATTTTAGATTCTCCGGTTACTTTCTCACCGTCTACGAGAGTTGCTTTCATTTTGACATTATCCAAAGATACCGGAAGTACTCTACCTTTTATAGCCAAAACATCACTTGCATTTAGTATCGCTTTATCAAATCCGCCGGAGACAGATGTAAGTGCCGTCAAAAACAAGTTCCCGAAAGAATGATTTGATAATCCTCCTCTTTTAGGAAATCTGTACTGAAATAATTTTGTTATTAGATTTTCTTCTTCGGCTAAAGCAACAAGACAATTTCTTATATCTCCGGGAGGAAGCACACCCAACTCTTTTCTTAATTTTCCCGAACTTCCGCCATCATCGGAAACGGTAACAACAGCCGTAATATCAACATCGTAAGCTTTTAATCCTCTTAACAACGTTGAAAGTCCGGTACCTCCGCCTATTGCAACTATCTTATATCTTAAATTTTTTTTATCCTGCACGAAGAATATCCCTGTGATACAATTTTACTTTATATTTGTTCTTTACAAAAAACTTAGCCAGTTTTTCTGCCATTGCTACGGAACGATGTCTGCCGCCCGTACAACCTACGGCAATAGTTAATTGACTTTTCCCTTCTTTTATATATCCCGGCATTAAAGATTTTAACAATGCGGATATTTTGTTAAAAAATGTTTTATATTCTTTTTGTTTCTCGACATATCTTACAACTTCCAAATCTTTACCTGTTTTTGTTTTAAGTCCGGTAACATAATTAGGATTCGGAATAAACCTTACATCAAAAACAATATCTGCTTCTGTTGCAATACCATACTTAAAACCGAAAGACATAATTGATAAAAGCAGTTGTCTGTTATTTGATGAAATACCTATTAATTGTGCGAGAGTATTTTTTAATTCCCCAATTGTCATGTTTGTGGTATCGATTTCCTGATCGGAAACTTTTCTGACAATCTCCATCATTTTTCTTTCGGCAACAATACCTTCCTTAACTATAGTTCCCAGCGGGTGTTTCCTTCTTGTTTCCGAATATCTTTTCAATAATGTCGCATTGTCCGCGTTCAAGAAAAAAACTTTACTTTTTATTTTTTCTTTCTTCAATGCGGAAAGTATTTGAGATATTTTGTTAATATTTTTACCTGCTCTTACATCAATACTCAATGCTATATTTTTATATTGCTTTCTGTCTTTTTTACACAATTGTATGAACTCAAAAACAAATTCCAACGGCATATTATCGACACAAATAAAGCCGAAGTCTTCTAAAATGTTTAAGACTTGGCTTTTACCTGCTCCGGATATACCTGAAATAATTAAAAAATTATTTTTCATTTTTTGTGTTATTCATATGTTCCATCAATTTTTTACTCATTTCTAAAGCAGTGAAACATCCTTTATTTTTTAGTCTTTGATTTAAACTGGCGGTTTCAACAATGATAGCTAAATTTCTTCCCGGTGCAACCGGAATAGTAAGTTCGGGGACCCTAACCCCTAAAATATTAGCATAATACTCGTCTATTCCCAATCTTTCATATTTTTTTACTTCCATCCAATCAACAAGGTTTATAACAAGCTCTATTTTTGATTCATCGAGGATATTTGCTATACCGAACATATTTCTGATATCAATTATACCGACACCTCTTAATTCCATATGATGCTTTACTATGCCCGTACTTTTTCCCATTAAGATTCTGCCGGATCTTTTTGTTATTTCAACTGTGTCATCGGAAACAAGCATATGCCCTCTCTTAACAAGTTCAAGTGCACATTCGGATTTTCCAACACCGGACTTTCCTCTTATAAAAACTCCTAAGCCATACACATTACATAACACACCGTGAACTCTTTCCATCGGGGCTAATTTCTCGTCTAAATAAAACAACAAATCTCCCAATAATTGTGCGGAAGACAAAGGTGTGCTTATTAGAGGAACGTTCAGTTTATTGAATATTTCAACCATCGATTTTGACGGTTCAAACGATCTTGTTATAATACAGCACGGAACTTGCGGCGGAGAAAAAATCTTCGTCAACAATTCACATTGCTTTTCATAGGATAAATTTGTAAGGTAAGTATGTTCGGCAATACCTATTATCTGAACTCTTTCATAAGGTAAATGCTCGAAATATCCCGTGAAAGCAAGCCCCGGTCTGTTGGTATCAGGAACAGTAATTACTTTATCCATTCCTCCGGAACCGGCAATCACGGTAAGTGATAAATCTTTTGCTTTTTCTTCAATTAAAGTGCCAACTGTTAGCACCGGCATTTTAATAGGCATCCTCTTGTTGAATAATTTTTATAACATCTTCTTTTGTTTCTGCATCTTTTATAGCTTGTCTTAAGAATTTATCTTTAAACAATCTTGATATTCTCGACAAAGCTTTCAAATGCTGACCTGTAACTTCAACAGGACCTACCAAAAGGAATATTATATATACCGGTTCACCGTCTAAAGAATTAAATTCTATACCTTTTTTGGATATACCCAAAACTCCAACTTGTTCTGAAAGAACATCTGTCTTTCCGTGAGGTATGGCAACACCTTGACCAATACCGGTAGAACCGAGTTTTTCTCTTTCTAAAACAACATCAATAATTTCGTCCGTCTTTTTAATTTTTTTAGCATCTTTTAAAAGCTCAATCAATTCTATGATAGCATCTTTCTTATTTTGAGCTTTCAAATCTACCGTAATAGCATCCTGACATAAGAAGTCCATAATGTTCATTTTTTCTAAAGCCTCCTAATTTATTTGGCATTTTTTAATTTTATATTAAATACTGCTTATATTACATCTCCGGCTCTAACATTACCAAAGAACCGCTATCTTTTCTGTACAAAACATTTATTTTTTCGGTAGAAGAATTTAAAAACATATAAACTCTGTAATTCAAAGAATCCATTTCTTCAATGGCCTCTTCTATCGATATAGGACGAATATCAAATCTTTTTATTTCGGAAATTTTCGTTCTGGAATCTTCCATTGAGTCATAAGAAAAAACTTCCGTTTTTATCTTTTTGGATTTTGCTACTTTTAAATTTGCTTTTCTGTGAATTTTTGAAATTTCTTTTTCTTTTCTGAGCTGTTTGGAAAGTTTATCTATTGTTAAGTCTATGGAAGCATACAAATCTTCCGATTCTTCTTTTGCTCTAAAAGCTTTTCCTGCGATATAAAAAGTTACTTCTGTTATCTGTCTGTTTTTTTCGACGGATAAAATAACATGTGCCCAAACATTATCCCCGTCAAAATATTTACCTGCCTTTGAAATCTTTTGTCTGACATAAGAATCAATAGCATCTGTCAACTTTAAATGCCATGCTGTGATATTAATTTGCATAAGCCATCTCCTTTGATTTATCTTATTTTTATACCATATTTTTACAAACAAAAGCAATTAACTTAGACAACACTTTTATGACTTAAATAAATTATAAATTAAAAATTTTTAATTTACAACCTTTATTTTGGTTTTTGTGATTTCCATCTTCTGTGGAACCAAAACCAAAATGACGGATTTTCCTCAATATGTCTCTGCAATATTCTGTTATATTCCGTCATTATTATCTCTACATTCTTTTCATCATCACCTGTATCAGGCAAAGCAATTTCCTCAAAATTTACCAAATATCTGCCATCCGGTTGTCTTGCACAAAAACCTGTATACAAAGGACATTTTGCTCTTAAAGCAAAAACTGCCGGTCCTTTAGGCGTAGAAACTTCTCTGTAAAAAAACGGAGTATAAACGCCCTGTACTCCGGCATGTTGATCGGCCAGAATAGCAACGAACTCATTCCTCTTTAATGCTTTCAAAACACCAAGCGGTGCAAATTCTTTATAAATAGTTTTGTACCCGCGAGTTGATCTTATACCGTTTATAATCTTATCAAAGTAAGGATTTTCCTGTTTTGCAACTATAACAGACAACGGATATCTTTTCCCGAAAGATAATGCCAACATTTCCCAATTACCGAAATGTGCGGACATTATAACTCCGCCTTTTCCGTTTTTCAATGCCTTTTCTATAAGATATATATTTTGAAAATTAACACTGTTTTTTATCTGTTCGTCCGTCATTTTGCTCACAAAAATAATTTCAACTACAGTGCAAACAAACTGTTTGTATACATCTTTCGCGATTTTTTTTATTTCCTGCTCGGATTTTGAAGGAAAAGATTTTGTTAAAGAATCGATAATATGTTTTTTTCTTATCGGAACAAAAACAAAAGCAACATCGGCAAGAAAAAATCCTATTTTTTTTGCAGTGTTGATTGAAAACAAATGCAAAAAAGAAATTAACATTTTTAAAGCCACATATTCTATTTTGTGTTGTATATTTTTATTTTTTTTCATTTTTTATAAAAAAACCTGCTATAAAACTTTCCCTTATTTCTATTGCCTTTTGAAGACATAGCTCATGACAGCAAAAACAACCTATACATTTATCTTTGTTTATAATCGGCTTTTTATCATCGTCATATTTCACAATTGCTTTTGCGGGACAAGATTTCATACACTGCAAACAGCCTACACATTTGTCTTCCATTATGTAAGGTTTTACCCAGAAGAGTCTGCCTGCATATTTTGTAACAAATCTTGCAAGAGATGAAGGTAAAAGATTCAAAAATTTAGTAATCGGAAGTTTTGTTTTAGTAAAATTAAACTCAGTTGCGGAATCACCGACATAAATCATATTTTGCAAGTCGGTATTCCCTAATTTTTTTTCTCTTAACGGTTTCAACAAAATATTATTTCTTGATTTAATTCCCAATTTATCAAGAATAAATGCATCTAACATTACCGTATCCTGACTGCCTGCGACTATACTGTAATTCCTTTTTTGCCCGCTCAAGCTCGGTCCGTTACCTTCCAATCCCCATACACCGTCTACGATTGTAAACAACAACTTTTCTTTCACCATTCTGTAAATTTCGGATAACAAGCAAGAAAAATCTTTCGGGGTAGGAGCAAGTTTATGATATTCTGCTTTTCTTTCTCCGGGTATAATACCATAGAAATTTTTAACACCGCAGGTAAAGCCCATAAACGTATGGGTTTTTAACTTAGGTATATTTATTATGGCATCATAATCCATTATTGCTTTGGTTACATAAATTTGTTTTATTGTAGGATGCTGAATTGAT
>JAEEGL012563326.1_pt1 | contig 18510 bp, 13 predicted proteins | sample 9134231 | NCBI WGS metagenome assembly JAEEGL01 (sample SAMN16246548, study PRJNA631951) | gut metagenome | biome: gut microbiome; feature: rumen; material: fiber-attached | host: Bos | place: Iran: Karaj | collected 2018-10 | reverse complement strand
TTAAATATGAAATGGTTATCGCGGAACAGTCATTTAAGGTCGATATATGCTCCGCTAAAGAGAAGGATAAAGATTTGAGGTAATCAGATGAGCAAAATAAAGAATACAGACTGGGAAATCTGGTCTATGACGAATGAGACTATGATCCTGGCGAATCAGGAAATGAAGAGCTGAATGCAGTAGTGGAAAAAGCGCTGAATCAGTATGCAAAGCAGTTCCACAAATCAATATTCCTGACAGCCATCATTATGTTTTCATATCATTATTTTGAAAAGGGAGCGATGGAAAATGACAAATATCGATGAATTAACTCAGCTTACAGATCTGGCGGTGAATGATCCGTCGCTGACCATAGAAGAAACCGGTCAGCATCTTAGACAGTTAAAAGATAGCCTGGAAGGGCTTGCCATATCTGCAGGGATATGGGTTATTAGGGCAGTACTGCTTATAATTCTGTTTATGATCCTGCGTAAAGTCATAAAAAAAGTAATCGGATTTATTGAAAACAGGCTGAATAAACGCAATGTTCCAAGATCATTGACGGCAATATTTTCGTGGCTGATTGAGTACGGTCTGTTGATATATATCACTGTCAGAATACTTCTCAGCCTAAATATGCTTAAGTCGGCAACAATTGCTGCAACAATTGCAGCCATAGGTCTTGGCGTATCGCTGGCTCTTCAGGGAGCTATGAGCAACTTTGCAGGCGGTCTGCTCCTTATTATGCTAAAGCCTTTCAAGGAAGGAGATTATATTATCGTAGACTCAGGCAGCGGAATCGAAGGAACCGTGGATCATATTCACGTCTATTACACGACGATAATTGATGTCTATAATCAGAAAGTTCGTGTTCCCAATTCTGCGCTGACAAATCACACAATAGTAAACCAGATGGCGGACAGAAGCCGGCGTCTTGAGATTCATGTGGGAATAGGTTATGACGATAATATTGACCATGCTCTTGAGGTCATAAGAAATATAGTGAATGAAGATGAGAGGATAAGAAGGGATCGGCAGGCTGTCTTTGTCCATGAACTCGGGGCACACAGCGTCGTACTTGGTCTAAGATGTGTGGTGGAAAGAAAGGATTATCTTCAGGTAAGATGGGATCTGAACCGCAGCATTCGTCTGCGGTTTGCAGAAGAAGGAATCACGATTCCTTATGAACAGCTTGATGTACATATATCCAGCACATAATAATGATTTTTGTTATATAATAATATCATGAAGCCTATTAACATCTATGCACTTACAAGATTAAACGATCCCGAGCTGATTTCGAAGGTTGAACGGCAGATGTTAGGCCGTGGAAGGAATATCAGGATCCGCAAATAGGAAACAGAAGGGCTCAGACTTTTTTCCGAGAGGCTGCAGCCTGTGTGCAGTGATGCCTGCTCGATGATTCTTTTTACTATGATGAAGAAAGGAAGCTGGAATATATGACAGTATATGCAAAAGTGTTATCCATAGCAGTTGTGGCATCCTTACTGGGAGGATGTGCAGCGTCATCATCCGTGGAATATTCTTCTTCAGAAAACAGCAAAATGGCTGAAAACGAAGAAATATCACAGGAAAGCAGCGGACCGCCGGCAGGAGATGTGACGGAATCTGAAAGCGAGGATGTGGCGGGTAGTGAGGGCGCTGTAGAGGACATAGATTATACTACAGGATCACCATGGCTTTGCAGCTTTCTGGATAGCAATATAACTGACGATACTCAGAAACCTGATCTGAAGGATGATTTTTTCCTTTCGTGTAATCTGGAATACCTTCAGGGCATACAGTATCCTGAAGGTTATAGCATTTATGGAACCACGGAAGCTGTTGCAATACAGACACTGGAAGATATAGCGGATCTTTTCACTGGCAATACAAATGCTGAGAGTCATGATGCTCAGCTGGCGCTTAATCTTTATTCCCTATACATGGACTGGGACAGCCGTAATGCAGTCGGAGTCACGCCTCTTAAGGAGATGGTCGATGTTGTGGAAGCGATAGATTCAATTGATGCAATGAGTGATTACCTTTCGGGTACTCCTTTGGAAGACCAATTGTATAAGCTTTACTCCTTTAATATCGAAGCTGATCCGGATGATTCTTCTTCCGGTATCATGGTTATTGGGCCGCCAAAGCTATTTCTTGATGATTCAGATGAATATAAGGAACTTACTTCACTGGGGCAGGTGAAAAAGGAAGCAAAATCTGCTTTGGTATCCAGGATCATGTGTAAAATGGGATACACTGAAGAAATGGCAAGGGAAAAAATTGAGAACTGTCTTGCGTTTGAGACAAAGCTGTCGTCCCAAATGATTTCTGAGACCGGAAAAAGGGCACCGGATTATATTGATCGGGTCAATAATCACTATACCCTCGATGAGTTGAGAAGGGCTCAGGGCAGTGTTCCGGTGCTTGGTTCAATCAAAACAGCTGCAGGATACCCGGAAGCTGATTATTATATTTTGCAGGAACCGGACTGGCTTACAGATCTGGACAGTCTGTACACAGATGAAAACCTTTCGGAAATAAAGGATTATTTAATTGTTCGCGGTACTTTAAGCAAAGCAGGACTTCTTGATAGGGAATGCTATGACTGGTCAAGGGAATGCAATAATCAGATAAATGGAAGTACAGGTGATATTCCGGTTGAGGTGGTTGCTTCTGCTTCAGTTACGGATGACCTGAAGTGGCCTGTTGCAAGATTGTACTGTGAGACATATCTTTCCCAGGATGATAAAGACAGAATATCAGACCTTATTGATGAAATAGTGGATGAGTATCGTGGAATTCTGGAAGAAGCAGATTTTCTTACTGATACAACAAAGGGAAAAGCTATTGAGAAGCTTAATTCTATTACAAAGGGCGTGCTCTGGCCGGATGATTGGTCAAAATATGAATGTAGTGGGCTTGATATTGCTTCAGCTTCTGACGGTGGAAAACTTTGGGAAGCAGAGAGTGCTGTTTCAAGATATGATATTGATCAGAAAATTAAAGACTATTTGAAGCCCATTGACAAGGATAGATGGGAGTTTCCTCCTACAGAATTTAACTGTGGTTATGATCCAAGTAAAAACCAAATGATGATCCTGGGTGCTTTTGCCAGAGGGGATATATACAATTCGGAAATGAGTGATGAGGTTCTTTATTCCCGACTTGGTGTTGTGATCGGACATGAGATTTCACATGCATTTGATTCCATTGGATCCCAGTTTGATAAAGATGGAAATAAAAAGGAGTGGTGGACTGACGAAGACCGGAAGGTTTTTGAGGAACGCAACGAAAAGCTTGAAGCATATCTGAACAGTATTACCTTATGGGAAGGGCAGGAAAATAATGGGAAAATACAGACGGGTGAAGTCTGTGCTGATATGGGCGGCGTGAAATGCATGCTGCGTCTGGCGTCAAAGAAGAAAGACTTTGATTATGATGAATTCTACAGATCCTTTGCAAATCTATGGGCTTCTAAAGCGTCACTTAATTATGTTTATTACTATTTGACAGATGAGCATCCGATGTCATATCTACGCGTCAATGTCCCTTTGCAGCAGTATGATGAGTTTCTTGATTTTTATGGAATTAAGGAGGGCGACGGGATGTACCTTTCACCGGAAAGCAGGGTGACTATCTGGTAAATGACTTCGAGGGGCATTGCGACAAATATATTTTGAAAAAGATACGATAGAAAATGATAAATCTTTTTATTTATTTGGATTGACAAGACCTATTAGCATATGCTAACATCAATTTTGTTAGACATAGCTAACAAAGAATGACATACAAAGTCATAAGAAATCTCCTACCTTAAATGCCGCATCTTGCCAATGCGGCATTTTCCAATGCTCTGAGCATTGGAATATCTGTTTAATATTTATCTTTTCTCATTTGCTCTGTATAGATAGAGGAATACTTGGTCAAATGGACCGGGCAGCTTCCTAAGCGGGACGATTCAGCAGTGCGTAACATTCGGTATGTTTTTTGAATTGAATGCCAATTTTTGGTGTGATATTGTTATAATGTGCCAAGAAATGAGCAGCAGTATGGTTAAATATTCAAAGGGACGGAAAAAAGAAGAATATGAGCACATCGGAAAAAGTGCTGTTTATACTTGAATCCAATAAAGATATTTACACTTCCGGAGAAGAAATGGCCAGACAGTGCGGTGTTTCAAGAAATGCTGTTTGGAAAGCTATAAGAGACCTTCGCGAAAATGGCTATGACATAGAGGCAGTCAGTAACAAGGGGTATAAGCTGACAGATAGCACCGATATTATATCCGCTGAAGGAATAAAAGCCTGTTTGCCCGAAAATCTTAATGGAGCAGATATTCTCGTGTATGCCAGCCTGGATTCCACAAGCGACAAAGCAAAAGAACTTGCTATGAAAGGCGGGGATCATGGAACAGCCATTGTTGCCGTGACTCAGACCGGTGGACGGGGACGAAAGGATCACACTTTCTACTCTCCTGAAGGTGGTCTCTATATGAGCGTTATTTTAAAACCGGAATTATTGCCATATACAGACAGTAAAGCCGTTACCTCTTTTGTGGGAAATGCAGTGATAAGTGCCATAAGGGATCTCACCGGTATAGAACCCTATATTGACGGCATCAATGACCTGTATGTTGAGGGCAAGAAAATATGTGGCATTTTGCTCGAGTCGGGAAGCGAATTCGACAGTGACACCCTGCAGTGGATAGTCGCGGGGATAGGAATAAACTTTGATTCGGATATAAAGAGCTTCCCTGAAGATGTAAAAGAAAGAGCATCCAGCCTGTTTGATCCCGGAAAAGCCACAATTACAAAAAATGCCCTTATAGCAAAAATACTTGAGAGAATAATGGATTGTCAACCTTGATCAATATCGATGTTGACAATCTTTTTGCGCTATGCTACTTTCATATTTGAATTTAAGTATATATTGGAGTTTTAGATATCATGAGCAGTTCAGGAGCAGTTAAGACAAGAGAAAATTTGAAAGTATTAGATCTGGTATATGTTGCAATTGGAGCAGCGCTTATAGCCATATGTTCCTGGATAAGTATTCCAACGGCGGTTCCTTTTACACTTCAGACATTTGCAGTGTTTTTTGTATTATTACTTCTCGGAGGCGAAAGAGGAACCCTGGCAACACTTATATATGTGCTGCTTGGAGCAATTGGTGTACCCGTTTTTGCCGGATTTGGTGGAGGCGTCGGAATACTTTTCGGAAGTACGGGCGGATATATTTTAGGATTCCTGTTTATTGGCCTCATATATATTCTGTTTACTAGATTATTCAAGAAAAAAATTGTTATTAAAGTAGCTGCGCTTGTTATTGGTCTCACCGTTTGCTACGCTTTCGGAACGGCTTGGTTCATGCATGTCTATATGCAGAGCAGCACAGAAGTGGGACTACTTACAGTCCTTGGATGGTGCGTATTCCCATTCATTATTCCTGATCTGTTAAAGCTGGCACTTGCTGTAGTAATTGTCAGGAGAATAGAACCTGTTGTCAAATGAACTACATTCTTAATACACCTGCCTGCATCATTCTAAAAAACAGGGTTGACAAATAGTACCCCCTAGTATATATCGCAAATGGTAGGGGGGACTATTATGTTGCCTGTTGAAGGGGATATCAAATTTCCTTGAGCCTGTCTGCAATGAAGTGGTATTAAGATATGACAGAAGGCGCCCACGACAGCTTTTGGGAGAAGTATGGAAGCTCCGTCCGGATAGTACAATATTTTTCTGCGATGAAATAATAAGTACATTTTATGGGAGCTTTTCCTTCCAGGGAGAGCTCTTTTTGTTGTCATCAAGCAGGTCCCTGATATTGCAAAAGAGAATATAGCAGTCCTCATTTGCCTTGACATCCACCAGAAGGACTTCGCCTAGAAGCCCGTAGGTTTCTGCGAAGTATTGATACTTGCCAACATGGCTTAAGACAGTACAGTTGCCCCAAACGCCATTGCAGCTGACTGAGTATCCCTGTAACGAAAGCGCATGGAGATACATTAAATACCTTCCAGACAGCCTGAACTGTAACGATGGTCCATAAAGGATTTCTTAAAAAAGGCTTAAATCGCACTATTTGCGCAGATGATTTGATACAATATTTATATAGTCAGATTAGAAGGAGGTATCGTTTATGAAAAGAAAAATTTTAAAATCAGCAGGCGCCATTCTTGCCTCAGCAATTCTTGCTGTAACCGGCCTGCTTCCTTCCTCTCTAACAGGGGCCGTGCCTGTTGTTCAAGCAAATGTTGTCACTTGTTATCCGGGCAGTTACGATCAAATTTACAGTGTTACCAACGGAGTGGGATTAACCTTTAACGCAGATGGCACTAAAAAGCTTGGTACTATCGCAAACGGTGATAAGGCCTTGTTTAAAATAGTAGATTTCGGTGATGATGGATCAGTAAATTCCATCGCCTTCAAATACGCAAAGCCGAACAACGACAATGTAAAAGTTACAATCTTCCTTGACAAAGAAAACGGCACCAAGCTTGGTGAGTGGACTCTGAACAAGAAAACCCAGGACTTTTTTTCATCTGTCACCCAGGAATTCACAACCGGCTTCAACAAAACCAATGTTAAGGGCAAGCACAATCTTTACCTTGTATTCAGCTGCAATCCGCTAATCACCTCGGCAATTGAAATCTATTCATTTACGTTTACTAGCGGCGAAAGCAAGAGCGCCAAAGAACAAAATGCTATTGATAATTGCCAGTGGCAGGACAAGTATAAGAATGATACCAACAAGAATAAACCTTTTTATCGCGCGAATATTTTCCAAAGGACTTCCTATGTCGTACTCCGAAGCTATTCACACAACAAAGATAACAGTCTGATATTTGGGGATCCTTATGCAATATATAAATTTCAATCAACAATAAAAAAAGTACCCGGAATCAGCTACGACTATAAAAGCAATACACTTACCCTGAACAACTGCAATTATCCTGACAACTACATCAATTGTCGCAACATGGGCAAATCCTTCAAGATAAAGCTTGTTGGAAAGAATAACCTTCAGGCACTCTATGTTTCCGGCGGAAACTGGCCAACCCCCCTGCACCTTACCGGAAACGGCAGCCTTATACTCAACAAGAAAAAAACATTGATTTACGGTGCTGCTCTTGAACTTGACGGGTGGTTCAAGGAATCATTCACGATTGACAAAAAGACAAAGGTAACAGCTTACGGCAACGGAACCGATTCTCCTGTACTCCTTACATATGGAGAGGGAAAACCCGCTCTAAATAAAGCAGTTAAGATATCCTTTGACAGCAAAAAGAAAAAACTGAACGGTAAGTTTGTAAACGGCAACAAGGGTGATATTAAAGACGAATATGTATTTAACAAGAATACCTTCAAAAAGAATTAGAGGAGAATAAAAATATCATTAAAAAGCACATAATTTATTGAATATTTGATTGCAATTTGCAAAAATTATGTTATCTAAAAATGTTTTGCGATGGAGGTGACAACAATGAGAATAAAATTCAGAAAATGTATTTCTGCTATAATGATAACTTGTATAGCAGTAGTAATGAGTGTTTTCTTAAACCCGGCAAATTATGTTTATGCAGCAGGTAATACTATCAATAATATTCCTGTTGTAGGCTATGATGCACAGGGTAATGAATATCAGCTACAGCCTAAAGCAACTTTTACCCTTGATTCTGCAACGTTTACAAGTATGACTGCTGATGCGGAATTTCATATAATATTAGAAGATGTTACTTATGATTGGGAGAAGAATAGAAATCCTCTTATGGATAATGATTACGAACTTGGGCTATCATATAACCCATATATATTCTGTGTAAAACCGGGTACCCTTACTCCGGATGAAGTATATACCGGTACAGTGACAGTTCCTATTCCAGATGGCTATGATGGCGCTACAGCAAAGGTGTTTGAAGAATATGATATGATAAATGAACCAGATACGACTAAAAGAGCAGTGGCATCATATACCGATACAACCATAACTATGCCGGCGAAGATGAAATATTGGGAAACTAATGAATCAGATGGAAATGGCGGCTTCGTGACGATAGGAGGTTTTTCAAGCCATTTAAGAGTTGAATTTAAGAAGAAGATTGCAATAGATTCTTTAAAAACAAACGCTTCATTAACTCCCGCAACCTCAGAATATAACGGCTCAGCAATCACTCCCAAAGTAACAATTACTGGCCTTACAGAAAATACTGATTTCACAGTAGCATATTCCAACAACACAAATGCCGGCACTGCAAAAGCAACTGTAACTGGCAAAAACTTATACAAAGGAACTTTTGATCTTCCGTTTACTATTACAACAGCTTCCATAGAGAGTAAAAAAGCAGCTGCATCACTTTCTGCAACAGAATTTGACCACACAGGAAGCGCTATAACTCCTGATATTACGATTACCGGACTTACAAAGGATACTGATTTTACTATAGCTTATGCTAATAATGTAGATATCGGAACTGCTACAGCAACAGTAACCGGAAAAGGTAATTACACCGGTTCCTTTACCCTTGATTACATCATAAAAAAGGCTGAAGACAAATCAAAAGAAGATGACAAGACCGAAGCAAAGGTAGAGGATAATAAGGGTCAAGACTACAATGTTACTTCAAATGGTGCAACGAAGACAGCAACCTACGAAGCTCCAAAATCTAAAAAAGAAACGAAGATAACTATCCCTAATAGTATTACCCTTAAGGATGGCACAAAGGTTCCTGTTACCAAAGTAGCGGCAAATGCTTGCAAGAAGAATACAAAACTCAAGAGTGCGACAATTGGTAATAATGTAAAGGATGTAGGCAATAATGCATTTAACGGTTGCTCTAGTCTTACAACGCTTAAGTTTGGAAAGAAGGTTGAGAACATAGGCGCGGGAGCCGCTAGAAATTGTAAAAAGCTTAAGAAGACAACTATTCCTGCATCCACAAAGAAGATAGGTGCAAATGCCTTTAATGGTGATTCAAACCTGACAAATCTTATCATAAACTGCAAGAGTCTTAAGAGCATTGGAAATGGTGCGATAAAGAGTATCAATCCTAAGGCAACAATAACTCTTAAAGGTACAGCTAAACAGAAAAAAGCAGTCAAAAAACTGATAACAAACAAAAAGACCGGTTACAAATCCACCATGAAGATTAACATGTAAATCCATAGATCTGTTTATCTATAACTTAAGTATCCTTGGAACAATAGGACTTTTATACAAGTTCTTTGAGCCACTTATTAACAAGTTATTAGGTATTTAAGCCTAATGAGCAGAGAGGGCTGTCATTTTGGGATCATAATCCTAAAGTGGCAGCTCTCTTAACAGACGAACTGAAAGGCTAACTACGAGTCCTTTGCAGGTGAAGGCAGGCACGCATTCTACACGCTTCTGTGTAAATTTGACCTGTTCATTACCCTATTGCAATGAGATTTTTTTTATAGAAATCTACTTTTTTCCACCGTTGTTGCGCATGAAATACATTTTGCCTTTCATACCTGCACTGGCGTTGGGGTTGTAAATACTTCTAAGCAGTTCTTTTTTGACCTCTTCAAAGCTGTCCTCATCATTCTTGGTGTAGGAACTGAGTTCTTCATTCAGGGATGTAATCTGATATTGCATGACTGACATGGTCTTAGCCATGTTCTTCATGATCTGAAGGATGCTGGTGTGGTTTTCCTGTATGAAGTTTCCAATCCGTTCCTCGGTAACTCTAATGGCATATACGTCTGAATATGCGATAACGGTGTAGATTGCAGGAGAGTGCATTAAAAGTCCCAGCTCGCCAATACAGGCTCCGGGACCAATGATTCCAAGGAGTACTTCTTTTTTTGTCCCATAGCCTATGTACATCTCGGCTCTTCCCTGTATTATCTTATACATATCCAGGTTGACTTCCCCTTTTTTTAGAATGAGACTGTCAGCCGGAAAAGAAACAATGGCTTTTCCTCCATAGGTATTGTCTCCAATTGCACCATTTTGTCTGTCATCTCCCATGAAACACGTCACCTCCATAGCTCTTAAGGTATTAGGTAATTGCGAAACTCGCTTTGCTCGTTCGCAATCTTGAATTTATACAAGGAAGAATTCATGCAGAGCATGAATTCTCAGATGCTAAAATGCAGACCGGCAGCTTTAGGCGCACTTTAATAAGCATATTGCATTGCCGGTATAATCATACAAAATTGTTGGTATGACGTATTGCTTTATAAAATCCATTGGAATGCTCCTGCAAGATTATTACTATAAAAATAGAATATAACAATGCATCAATATACGTCAAACATTGCCGGAAGTGAGAAAAGTAAAAAATTTTAAGAATTATACCATTTTGGTTCGTGAATAATCCATAAATTAACGGCTGAACGTCTATACAGAGTTATTAAAATGATATAATAGGATAAACGCTGAATTAAAAAGAATGCATTACAGAAAAGGAACTGGTCATATGAGAAGATTAAATAAAAAAGGCAGTATCAGCGATCGTACAGATGTGGTCCTTCGTAAGTTCAGAGCCAGAATGACATCATACCCACCGGGGATGTGTCCTCTGGTACTATACAGGTCTTTGTTACAGATATCAATGAATCAGTCCTGCGGAAAATGCGTTCCATGCAGGGATGGACTTGAGGAAGTTGATCAGCTGCTGGGAACCGTAATAAGCGGTGACGCAGATGAGAATGTAATTGAGACAATAGAAAAGAAATGCAGGATGATTGCGGAGACATCCGATTGCGCAGTGGGAATAGTAGGCGCGAATCTGATACTTGATTCTCTAACCGAGTTTGCAGATGAATACGAAAGCCATATAAAAAGCAGACGCTGTGTCGAGAACATGGGCCAGACAATTCCCTGTGTGACCTTATGTCCTGCTCATGTGGACGTCCCCGGATATATTGCAATGATAAAGGCGGGGGATTACGCGGGTGCGGTCAAAGTAATCAGAAACAAAAACCCTTTGCCCACGGCCTGCGCCATGGTCTGCGAGCATCCCTGTGAGAGAAAGTGCAGGCGCTCACTGATTGATGCGCCTGTCAATATTCGCGGCCTCAAGAAATATGCAGTGGACTGCGTTAAAGCAGACGAAGTAGATACTCCGAAAGCAAACGTCAGTACAGGGAAAAAGGTTGCCATAATAGGAGGGGGACCATCAGGCCTTACGGCGTCTTATTTTCTTGCGCTTATGGGCTACGAAGTGCACATTTACGAAGAACATGATAAGCTCGGTGGAATGCTGCGCTACGGAATTCCCGAATACAGACTTCCAAAAGAAAGGCTTGACGAAGATATCAGTGCAATCTTAAATGCCGGAAACATTAAGGCATTTACCGCAACAAAGATAGGAAGGGACATCTCTTTTGAACAAATAAAAGAAGAGCATGATGCTGTGTATTTAGGTATTGGTGCGCAGCTTGGAAACCGGATGCCCATGGAGGGTGCGGACGCTTCAAATGTAATTCCCGCTGCAGATTTTCTTCAAAAGGTGGCAAAAGGCGAACAAAGTGATCTGACAGGCAGGAAGGTAGTTCTTATAGGCGGTGGAAATGTTGCCATGGATGCAGCCAGAACCGCGGCAAGGCTTAATGCTAAGACGATTCATGTCTTTACAAGGAAAAGAGACGACTACACAGCTTTAGAGAGCGAGATAGAGGCAGCAAAGGAAGAGGGGGTTCGATTCAGAACACTCCTTAGTTTCCTCAATATCGAAACGGATAAGGAGACTGGTGAAGCTGTTGCTGTCTGGTTACAGCCAGAGATTGTTGGAGAAATAGATGAGTTTGGTTTTGTGACGACTGAACATTCCAGCAACTATCCATACAGATTCAAATGCGATCTTTTGATCCTTGGTGTTGGTCAAAGAAGCGATGTTGCAACTTTCGAAAATGCAGGAATACCTGTAAACAGAGGGAGAATAGAAGCAGATGAGACTACAATGGTAAAGGGGATGGAGGGTGTCTTTTCTGGTGGCGACTGCGTGACCGGACCTTCAACTGCAATAAACGCCATAGCAGCAGGACAGGTTGCTGCTTACAACATAGATGAGTATCTGGGTTGCCACCACAAGATACCGCTGAATGTGCAGATTCCACCGGCGATGCCCAATCCTTGCATTCCAACAGGTAGAGCTGAGATAGAAGAAAAAGATCCATTTGAAAGGCGCACGAATTTCGAACATGTTGAGCTTTCGATGACCTGCGAGGAAGCTCTCAGGGAAGCCGGAAGGTGTCTCAGGTGCGACTTTTACGGGTGCGGTGTTATGGAAGGAGGCAGGGGAGAATGATCACATTTACCATCAACGGAAAAATATGCAGGGCTCCTGAAAACACAACAATCCTTACTGCTGCAAAAGAGAATGGGATAAGAATACCTACTCTATGTTTCCTTGAAGGGGTATCTGACATCGGTTCCTGCCGGCTCTGCATGGTTGAGGCCAAAGGCTCAAAGAGCCTGTTACCTGCATGCCGTACCAGGGTCATAGAAGGCATGGAGATAACTACTAATTCCGAGAAGCTTACCGAGTACAGACAGAATATGCTAAAGCTCATACTCTCAAATCATAATCTGGACTGCATGAGCTGTTCTGCCAACGGAAAATGTAAGCTTCAAAAGCTCTGCAACGAGTACGGGGTAGAAGCTGCTGAGCACTCCGGGAACAGAGTAGGAATCGAGAAAAAACTTCCGATTCTTAATAGCAACCCCTACATCAGCTATGACTCCAGCAAGTGCATCCACTGTCAGCGCTGCATTAATGTCTGTCACAGAATTGCCTGTAACGGCACGATCAGGAGCGGACATCTTGGCAACTTTCATATAGTTGAAGCTCCCTTTGGCGATGACTACAAGGCCACTGCCTGTGAGAGCTGTGGCAACTGTGCTTCCGTATGTCCAACCGGCGCGCTTATTCTCAATAGGGAAAAGAGCTATCGTGAGTGGGAAGTTAATAAGGTTCTCACCACTTGCCCCCACTGTGCAACGGGCTGTCAGTTTTACCTGGTTGTAAAGGACAATAAGATTGTAAATGTAGAATCAGCTGACGGTCCTGCCAATCACTTCAGGTTATGTGTAAAGGGCAGGAACGCAAGCTTTGATTTTGTGCATGCTGCGGATCGTCTGAAAAAGCCTCTTATAAAGGACGCAGCAACAGGTCAATTCAGAGAAGCAAGCTGGGATGAAGCAATCTCATATACTGCAAAGCGCTTCATGGAGATAAAGGACAAATACGGGGGAGATTCCCTTGCAGGATTTGCCTGTTCAAGATCCTCCAATGAAGATGTGTACATGGTTCAGAAGATGGTCAGAACCTGCTTTGGAACCAACACCACAGACAATTGTGCAAGAGTGTGTCATTCAGCTTCTGTGGCGGGTCTGGCCAAGACGCTTGGCTCCGGTGCCATGACCAATCCTATAAACGACATTACCCATGGTGTAGATGCGATACTGCTTGTGGGGTCAAACCCTGAGGAAGCACATCCCGTTGTCGGAATGCAGATAAGAAAAGCAGTAAAAAACGGCACCAAACTTATAGTAGTTGATCCAAGAGAAATCGGTCTTTCAAAGAACGCTGACATTCATTTAAAACTGCGTCCCGGAACCAATGTGGCTTTTGCAAACGGAATGATGAATATCATGATAAGTGAAGACCTTATCGATCACAGTTTTATAGAAGAATACGTCGAAGGCTTTGATGAACTCAAAGAACTGGTGAAGGATTATACACCTGAGAAGGTTGGCGAGATCTGCCATATTGATCCTGATAAACTCCGCGAGGCAGCAAGGATGTATGCGCTTGCAGACAAGGCGCCAATCATCTATTGTCTTGGAGTTACTGAGCACTCTACAGGAACTGAGGGGGTTATGAGTTTATCCAACATGGCTGCGCTTTGTGGCAAGATTGGAAAGAGCGGCTGCGGCGTGAATCCGCTGCGTGGTCAGAATAACGTTCAGGGTGCCTGCGATATGGGGGCCATGTCCACAGATTATCCGGGATATCAGAAGGTTGACAACGAAGAAGCAAGAAAGAAGTTTGAAGAGGCCTGGGGAGTTAAACTTAACCCTAAGCCCGGGTTAAGGGCAACAGAAGTTTTTCCGGCAGCGATAGAGGGGAAAATAAAGGGATTGTATATCTGTGGTGAAGATCCTATGGTTTCGGATCCTGATACGCATCACATTATTAAGGCCCTGGAAAGCCTTGAGTTTCTTGTGGTGCAGGATCTGTTCATGACAAAGACTGCGCAGTATGCAGATGTGATTCTTCCGGCAAAGAGCTTTGCGGAAAAAGAAGGAACCTTCACCAACACTGAGAGAAGAGTCCAGAGAATAAGAGCTGCTGTGACACTCGATGGAGAGATGAGATCTGATACGGACATTCTTATCGACCTGATGAATGCAATGGGATATAATCAGCCCTATCTTACTCCGGCTCAGATTATGGATGAGATTGCGTCTCTCACACCAAGCTATCACGGAATCAGCTTTGAGAGGCTTGATTGTGGAGAGAGCTTGCAGTGGCCCTGTCCGGAAAAAGATCATCCGGGAACGCCTATAATGCATGTAGGAAAACCTGTAAGAGGCAAGGTCCTTCTCTACCCGGCTAAGTTCAAAGAAGCACAGGAATTACCTGATGAGGAGTATCCTTATATCCTGATGACGGGAAGAATTCTCTATCACTACAACGCATTTTCAATGACATCGAGATCTCCCGGACTTATGGATATCTCCGGTGAAGGATTTATAGAGATAAATACCTTGGATGCTAAAGAACTTGAAATTAAAAACGGTGACATGGTCAGAGTATCCAGCAGAAGAGGCTCCATACAGGTTAAGGCACGTATAGGAAGAAAAGTTTCCAGGGGGGAGACCTGGATGCCTTTCCATTTTCCCGATTCACCTGTCAACATGATCACCAATGCGGCTCTTGATGAATTTGCAAAGATTCCTGAGTACAAGGTTTGTGCTGTTAAGCTTGAAAAGTCTTAAAGGCATTTATCATTTCTTAAAAGGTGGAGCTATCAGAAGAAGGTACTGGCAAAGAAATAACGAAGTTGCCACCAGCCGCATACAGTAATGTTATCGCACATAGCTTAGAGAGGCGTTACACGAGCTTGGCGATAAGCATGCAGAATTCGAGCAGAGGTTCTTTCTGTTCCGAATTATGGTAAAATGATTGATACGGTACGCTGGGATATTGTGATTTGATAATGGAGGATGAACTTAAAAAGGAGGATCGCCCATGGATAATCGTACAGCAACTGTTTTTGACAACACTAAGTATGCTCTTGGTGAGAGCCCCTTCTATGATCCCAGATACAAGCGCTATTCCTGGGTTGATATTATCCGGAACAGATTCTACCGGATGAGCGGGGACGGGGAAAAGAGGTGCTTTGATCTGGGACAGCCCATTGGGGCGGCGGTCCCCCTTAAGGATGCGAAGGGATATCTGCTTGCTGCCCGTGATGGACTTTATAAGCTTGAACATGGAAATGCTGAATTGGTCTGTGAGCTGAATTCGGTTTTCAAACCCTACTGGAGATGTAATGACGCCAAGGCTGACCCAAAAGGAAGGGTATTCTTTGGGGCATCTGTTGTGGATGACCATGAGGCTGAGGGGGCACTCTTTTCCTATGACAGCGGAAAAGTGACATGTCTGCAGCCGGGCACCAGGATTGCCAATGGTATGGCCTGGAGCAGTGACAGGAAGAGCTTCTTCTTCTCGGACTCTTTGGAGTACGCAGTGTTTAAGTATGACTATAATGAGGCTGACGGAAGTATTGCGAACAGGCAGGTGCTCTTTACGATTGAGGACGGAGTTCCGGATGGAATGTGCATAGACTCAGAGGACAATCTCTACGTGGCAGTGTGGGGAGGAAGGCGCATCGAGATCCACAGCGGCAGGACAGGAGAGAAGCTGGGAGTTATCTCTGTTCCGGCTGAGCATGTGACCAGCTGCTGCTTTGGAGGAGATGACCTGAAGACTCTGTTTATCACCTCGTCAGGGGATGGTCTTGAGGGTGAGTATGACGGGTGCATATTCAAGTGCACACTCGATGTGGCCGGTGTAGAGCCGGCTCTGGCCCTACTGCCATCAAATAATTGATATTTCAGGAGGACGGAATGAGAGCAGTTGTTACCAGAGTGCTCTCTGCCAGCGTGACCATAGACGGCAGAGAGGTCTCTTCAATAGATAAAGGATTTCTGGTGCTACTTGGAGTGCATAGGGATGATACCCGGGAGCAGGCCCTGAAGATCGCCGACAAGATATGCGGACTTAGGATATTTGAGGATGACCAGGGCAGGATGAACATCAATCCTAAGGATGCCGGCGCCAAGCTTCTTATTGTGAGCCAGTTTACTCTTTATGCTGACTGCAGTTCAAGAAGACCGGGATTTACAGAGGCGGCAAGACCTGAGGTCTCAGAGCCACTGTACGAACTGGTCATAAAGGAGTGCAGGGACAGGGGCTTTTTTGTGGGCACAGGTGAGTTTGGTGCAGACATGAAGGTGGAGTCCGTCAATGATGGACCGGTCACGATACTTCTGGATACCAAAGACTTTATGAAGAGTTGAAGCGGTCAGAAAAAAACGGATGGGAGACATTGGAAGATGAATTTAAACATACCTGACAAGGTGAAAAATGGCATCTATATTGGGATAATTGCAGTATCCATTATAGCAGCCATTGTGCTGTGGGCCGGATATAAACCGGAAAACAGCAATAAGGATGGCGTGGATTCTGCCAGTATGGATGCGACCTTAAAGCATAAGGAGGACAAGGTGGTGGTCACTGTCACCACGGAGACCATAGAGGACGGCCTGTCGGATATGGGATTTCTTGTGACCCAGGAGTACTACTTTACCCAGGTGGAGAAATATACCAAGGAAAAGAAGGTACTGAGTATTATACCATCCTCATCTGAGTTCATGTACAGCTATGAGGGCTCAGTCCTGGCGGGAGTCGACTTTGAGAAGATAAAGGTCACAAAGGATGACGATGCCAAGACGGTGAATGTTGAGTTGCCGGAGTCGGAGATAATGACTGTTACCATAGACAAGGACACCTTTGAAGTCTATTCCGAGAAGGACTCCCTGTGGAATCCACTAAAGCTGGAGGACTATAACATGTCCCTTTCAGAGTTTGAGGAGGCGGCCAAAAAAAAGGCCCTGGAGGGCGGTATCTTGGAGAGATCGGATGAGCAGGCCAAGAAGCTTATAATAGGATTTATCAGGAATTATCCGTCACTGGCTGATTATGATGTGAAGTTCTGAGGTGATGGTTTATGATTATGACGTCGACACTCATGTTGTTTATACTATGGTATTTGTGCCGATAACGGCTTGTAATTACGTTATCGGGTTTTGAATAGTCATTGCTGTGAGGAGGAATCCAATTGGAAAGAAAACCGGTACTCAAAGACATAGCGCTGATAGCTCTTTTGCTTCTGCTGGCAGTGGTATCCATTACAAAGATCGCGCCCTGGGCAGCAGACCCGGCTAACCACAGGCACTCAATTGCCCAGACTGATGAGAAGATAGGTGCGGTGATGACACTGTCCGGAGGTGCTGCTGCAACCTCGGCTACGCTGTCACTTCTGCCCGGGGATATAGCAACCCCTCTGGCTGAGCAGCTGGCAGAACTGGCTACATATTTTCTGCTGATACTCAGCGCACTCTACCTTGAGAAATTCCTTATCATTATTTCCGCCCATATCACATTTACCGTGATGATACCTGTGGCCTGCCTTCTTTTGAGTCTTTCGATTCTTTTGAAGAAGAAATTTCTGATGGTAATAGCGGGAAAGATAGCCCTCATGGGGCTGGTGATAGTCATTATAGTTCCCGCAAGTGTACTGCTGTCCGACATGGTCTACAAGACCCAGGCGGAAACAGTAAACGGGACCATAGAGGAGTACAATGCCCTGGAGATCGAGGGCGACTCTGAGAGCGGTATTCTGACCGACTTTACCAGCATAACCAACGACACAATAGACAAGATAGCTGCTTTCCTTGGGAATCTGCTGGAGTCCCTGGCTGTGATGATCGTGACAGCCTGCATAATTCCCATCCTTGTATTTGTGTTCCTGGCGTGGCTCACAAAGATAGTTTTTATCCCGTCTGGCAGGGGAGACTGAAAAGGCATATCGCTATCTATAGTGGGTAACCACCACTATAATATATCGCTGCCGGCGCGCCGGGGCGACAATTGGCGGCATAGTACAAGATAGCCATTCATTATAAACAGTCATAAACTAAGAAAGCCCATGTACAATGATTGTTGCGCAATGTACATGGGTTTGTTTTATGGCAATATATAGAATAAGTTGTTTGGTGCGAGGATGACTGTCAGCGTTAGTTACTGTCCATGTATTTGTCGATCACTCTATACAGATCCATGTTGGGATCCTCAACAGGAGTTACCTCGCTGTCAAGCTTAAGGAGCAGGGACTCATCTTTGGTGATCTGCGGCCACTCGGGCAGTCCATCTCCGTTGGGGTCACCGGTCCTTGCAAAATTCACCCAGTAGTTTTGCATGAT
>JAEEGL011419214.1_pt1 | contig 18510 bp, 6 predicted proteins | sample 9134231 | NCBI WGS metagenome assembly JAEEGL01 (sample SAMN16246548, study PRJNA631951) | gut metagenome | biome: gut microbiome; feature: rumen; material: fiber-attached | host: Bos | place: Iran: Karaj | collected 2018-10 | reverse complement strand
TGTTCTTGTAACGGAAGCGCAGGGCGTACTCCTGACCGAGGCCGGGGGTGATGACGAAGGTGGCTCCGCCATGTCGCTCCGGCTGGGGAAGGGGGAGGTAGGTTGTGGCAGGACGGGCCTCGGCGTCGCGGGGCAGCTCTTCCTTGGGCAAACGGGCAATGGTGTCGGTGTCGAGGGCACGCCAGTTGACGGCGATATGTGACAGGGGCTCGGGGCGGAGGGTCTCGACGGACTCGGCGCAGGCTACGGCGATGCCACAGATGACGGCCTGCCCGGCCTTGACCTCGGGGAAGGAAATGCGCAGACGGCCGTCCTTGGCCTCGGCATAGACGACGCGCTTCAGGGCGCCACAGTAGCCGGCTTCTGCCCACGGGTCGAGGTCGTCGACGACGGTATTGCCGTTGACGGCGACGTCGAAGATGCGCAGGCCTTCGTAGTCGGCCCTCTCAGAGGCGTCGCGGCCATGCCAGGGCTCTGTGAAGTAGAGCTCCACGCGGTAGAGGTTGGATGGTGCGCTGTCGGTGTCGATGCCTGCGGGGCTCATGGCAATAGTGGGTGCGGGGAGGTCGTACCACAAGCGGTGCCTGCCGAAGCGGAAGTACTGGAAGAGCTCGTCGCTCTTCGTGCCGCGGATGTCGGCAGCGGTGTGGCGCTGGCTGGCCTGCAGGGCGTTAATACCTTCGAAGTCCTGGCCCCAAGAGTGGCTGTGGATGGTGTCGTCGGCAAGCCACCTTTGGCCAAACTCGTCGGTAAAGGCGTCGCCGCCGCAGTTGATGCGGTAGAGGTAGTGATAGCCGGGGACGCCTTTTACGAGGTCGCGGTTGCGGTCGGCTGCAGCCAGGCCGCGGCCTACAGTATCGGTGGCGGCATAGCGCTGGCGGTACATGTAGTATGCGGGGGTGGGCTCCTCCCACGCGGTGACGAGACCTTTATAGTTGACGGGACCTATCTTGTCGACGCGCCGCAGTGCTCCGTCGGGCTGTACGCGCCCAGGGTTGTCGTGCGAGTTGAATATCCACTGGAAGTGTCCGCAGACGCCGTTGGCCGTGTCGGCGAAGGCTTTCTCAGCCAGACGGGCCTTCAGGCCGAGCAGGGCGGTGAAGCTCTCCTCGCTGTACTTGGCATCGCCATGCAGGTCGATGGTGCGCCATGCACCATACTCACCATTCAGCAGCTGGTCGGCGTGCTGCAACTCCTGGTCGTAACTGTCGGCAGAACCGCCATAGGTACCACTCCAGTTCTGTATGACGTTCCAGTCGGTGCCCTCTCCACCGTTACAGGTGGTAATGGCGCGCTGGTCACGACAGGTGGGGTCGAGACTGCGGATGATGTCGCTACACTCCCGGGCAAAGGCCTTGGGTAGCACGCTCTCGTTCTGCAGCCCCCAGAGGATGACGCTGGGCGAGTTGCGCCGCTCCTTGATCCAGCGCACGAGCAGGTTCTTGAAGTTGCGGCGGAAACGGTGTGTGTCGTACCAGATGTGAGCCGAGAACTGGCTCCAGAACAGTATGCCCTGCTCGTCGCACAACTGCTGGTAAAGCAGGTGGTGTGGCTGGTGTGCCTCGCGGAGGGCATTGAATCCGGCATTGGTAATCTGTTTCACGCGGGAGCGTATCTGTTCCTCGGTGAAGGCGTGGCTACAACCCAGCAGGTGTTCATACTCGCAGGTGCCGTTGATGAAGACGGGCTCGCCGTTAAGACGGAAGCGGTTGTCACCGTCTTTGCGGAGCACAGGCCAGGAGATGCTACGGATGCCGAAGGGTGTCCGCACCTCGTCGGTGGTCTTTCCGTCGCGCTTGATCATGGTGGCAAGGGTGTATAGGTAGGGGTCGTCAAGACTCCAGCGGTGCACGTCGGCCACGGCCTCGGCATAGCGGAAGGTCTTGCTGTCGCCGGGTCGCACCGTCACGGTATCAGCATGGCGGAACACCTGCTTGCCGCTGGCCAGGGTAAACTTGTTGACCAGTTCGACGGTCTGTTCCTCCTTGGTGTAGTTACGCACCTCGGTCTCGATGAAAACGCTGTCACAGGCAGCATTGTTCCAGATATGCACGCCAAAGGGCTCGATGCGCACGGCGTCAGTCTCAATCATGCTGACGGGGCGGAAGATACCGAAAGGCTGCGAACCCTCGCTGAAGCCCCACTCCGACGAGCATCCGCCGCAGACCCACGGAGAGGCAGTCTGCATGGCGGGATGATTCACGGCCACGTGGAGTCTGTTCTCTCCCTGACGCAGATGGTCGGTGACGTCCAGAGTCCATACCGTGCGCCCTACGAGTTCCTCAGGGTATTTGTGTCCGTTCAGGGTGACTGTGGCATAGGTGCCTACACCCTCGAACTGCAGGAAGTAGCGCTTGCCGTCGTGCTTCTCGACGGTAAAGTTCTTATCGTATGTAGCCTTGCCGTGCAGGTTGCCATGGCGCAGCTGGCGATAGCCATAGTAGTCGTCGAAGTTATGAGGCACGGAAACCGTTGACGTCGTGGTGTCGCGCCCTGCCAGACAGCGGGCCTGCCAGCCGTCGTTCAACGGTATGACAGTACGGCGTCCCTTATGCTCCGGCTCCGGGAACCGCAGCTCTGAGCGTCCCATGGGTACGCTGGTAGCTACGGCGATGCCGCGCTGCTGGTCGTTGTTCACGGCACAGTAGAAGTGGTAGACCACCCCGTCGTGCTTGACCACGTAGCTCTTGTGGGCAAACATCTCATCGTAGGCTTTTGTGGGCCAGATGAGGTCCTCGCCCTCCCAGCGCTGCCAGTGCAGCAGGTCGCGACTGACGGCGAAGGTGTTGAAGGCGTTATACTTCCTTGACGGGTCGTAGGCCTTGAAGTAGAACATGACATAGAGGTTGCCCATCTTGGCTATCTGTGCGTCACCCGTAATGATGCCGCCTACCTCGTTGGCAAAGACGGGATTGCCCTCATAACGCCTCCATGTCTTCAGGTCGTTCGACAGGGCAATGCCTATGCGCTCCGCCTTCAGACCATTGTCGGGGTTGACGCCGCCCGCATTATAGAACATGATGAAGCGATACTTGCGCAACTCCTTGGGCAAACGGCTCCCCCCTCCCTTTGGAGAGGAGCTGGAGGTGAGGCTATAGACCGTGCTCTTGTATTCCGTTAACTTTTCCCACCACTGGGCATCCCCGTCATGGATGCTCACCAGGGGCTTGTCGTCAGTCTGCCACTCATGGGCGGCAGTGATGTCGCCACCCGTCCATGCCAGACCAATGTCCAGCGGCTCACGTACGGCCTCGTAGCCGGTACCATGACCACCGATATAGGTCATCCAGTAGTTCTTCTTATACTGCCCGATAGCGTATGAACCACCCCACGTCCAGTCGATGAGTGCGGGGAATCCGCCGCGCTGGTTCATGTCCCAGCCGTCGTCCTTGTACGACAGCAGGCGTCCCTGCGTCTGCCAGTGCAGCAGGTCGTCTGACGTTGCCAGCCACGTTTCGTAGCCGCGTCCGTCGAGCCCGTCCTTGCCGTTATACACCACATAGGTCATCAGCCACTGGTTGCCTACGCGGAACACCGTCGGGCAGTCTGTCTTGTGATAGTTGTCCTGCGGCGCCACCACCAAGCCATATTTATACGGTGTGCGCACCTCCTGGTAGATGCGCTCCATGTCAGACTGCGAAATGATGTCGGCGGGAAATTGCAACGCCACACTTTGACCAGCGGTCAAAGTTCCGCTGACCATACAAAGAAGCGTTACGAGTGTGGTGAGTATCTTCTTCATAATCCTTTATTTCTGAAAGAGCCAGTCGACCTCGCCTGACGGACCATTGAGACTACAGTCGCGGGGCTTGATGTCTGAGTTGGTGAAGCCTGCCACCATCAGGATGCCCTTAGGAAGGCGCAGGGTGTGGCGACCGGCAGGCAGGGAGTACTGGTGGATGTTGACCTTAGGCATCTGGACAATGCTGATGGCGTTGGTCAGCACAGGCTCAGCCTGGCCGTATTCGTTGCCGGTGGCATCAATCTCGAGCTTGGGTGCCTTGGCAAATTTCTTGTCGTCATCCTTGAAGAGTCCTACCAGGACCTTGACGGGCTGGTCGCTCTCAAAGGCGATGGTAGTGCCTACGATGCGGGTGGTATCACGATTCAGCACCAAAGCCTGCAGGCCCGCCAGCTCAGGAGCGATGGAGTCGACAGGGGTGTCGGGGCGGTTCTCGAAAAGAATGGCACCCTTTTTAAGAGGTGAGAGGTGAGAGGCGAGAGGTGAGAGAACAGTTACCTTAGCAGGAATGACGGGTTGAATCTTGACATCCGTCTGAGCAACCGGGTGCTTCAGCTTCCCGATGTTCGCCTTGAAGGCGTCGAGCTCCTCCTGATAGACCACGGAGAGCTCGCTCCACGTCTTCATCTTGCCGCCGTCACCACCCACGGGGATGCGCCTCTGGGCAGTCTGCATGGAGTTGGCATAAAGATAGGTGTGGTCGGTAATCTTCGCCAGCACATCCCACAGCTTCAGGCTCTTCTCCAGGTAGGGCACGGCAGCGTCAAGATACTTGATGTCCTGCGTCCATTTGTAGTTCAGTACCTGCTGGGCGGCGCGCACCTTCTCTTCGAACGACGCTGCAAAGAGCAAGTAGCAGTTGATATCCTGCCAGAGACGGTTATATTCATCACCGTGGCGCGTGGGCTTTACGGTGATGGACTTCATGGCCTCTACCGCCTTCTTGCCATGGGCAACACACTGGTCTACGATGTCCAGCGGTAGCTCACCGACGTGCTGTTCGCCCTTGTGCTCCTTTTCGACGTACTCGATAAGCTTCTCGCCCTGGGGACCACAGCTCTCGTAGAACCCAGGATAGATGGTGTACTTGTATGGATTGACCAGTTCGCCCATTGTCATGCCAAGCAACAACGTCTGGCGGTTACCCTCAGTGATGCCGAAGCGGCGCAGCAGCTTGGGCGCAATCTCGCCCGCCTCGTCGTAGGCATTCAGCAGATGACCTGCACTGATGGTGTCGATGCCATAGTATTCAGACAGTACCTGTTTCCAATAGGTCGCTTCGCAGGAAGCGGGGGAGCCGCTTCCAACGGTGCTACGCTCACCATTCCAGGCATAGCCAGCTGTGCAGCGCTCACTATTCCAGGCATAGCGTCCCCACGCCTGATACCACATCCAGTCGCGGTCCATTTGCTTCAGGCGCTGACCGTCAGGCAGCTTGTCGGCCGTATAGGGCCAGTCCCAATACGATGCCTGCGGATAGAGGTGCAGGCCTTTTGAGTGGTGTACCTTGTGCATGGCCTGGACAGTCTTCTGAATGAAAGCGGGCGACGACCAGCGCCAAGGCTCCAAATTGGCAAGTATGTGTACGTTGTCGATGTGCACGGGGGCGGCCTCTGCCAGCTGACGGTGCGTCTCGCCCCACGGGCCGCCGGGCTCATAGGTAGTCAGCGACTCACCCGTATACTTCGACATGGTGTAGATATTCGGATATAGTGGCAGCGACTCCTTCAGCACCAGCGGGCCATCGGTGTCGTGGGAGCGCAGCACGATGGGGGGGAGGGCCGACGGAGTGGCAACATGTGATTGCAACGTCAAACGGCCAATGGCTGCCAGGCCATCCTTGATGCCCGGAATAATCGTCTCCTTCATCCAGGTGACATCGTCTTCGATGGTGGCCATAGCCTCACCTAAGCATACCAGCAGGCCTACGTTCGGGTAGTGTTCGATAAAGGCCGCGATGCTCTTGCGCGTATAGTCGGAGATGAGCGGCGTTATAGGGCGGTTGCGGTCCTGTGTCTTCAGTCCGTAGTGGTCAGCGAAGGGCTTGCTCAGAATGATGTTATAGAACATCTGTATTACCCAAATACCGCGTCGGTCGGCCTCATGGGTGAGGTAGGAGAAGATCTCCTCGTTCTTCTTGAAGGTCTCCTCGTCGACCTCCAAGGCGAAGGGGTAGTCTTTCAGCTTCACCAACGAAGCGAAGGGGTGCCCGTTCCATAGGTACAGTGAGTTCATCTTGTTCTCAACGAGCATGTCCAGGTACTTCTCCCACTCGGCCTTGTCATAGAACCAAGGGAAGTTCTCGGGGGTGTAGGGGTACTCGTATACACCGTGCCCGGGCAGGTAGACCGTCTTCTGCAGACCGATACAGGTGCCGCGCATCACCATCTGCGGACTATCGCTGACGGGCTCAACAGCGTCCAGCGAACCGCCCTGTCTGATGCGTTCAGCCAGTTCCACACAGCCATAGATAACGCCCGAGGCGTCATTGCCGGTTACAGTGATACCCTTCTTGTCCTTCGTAATACGGTAGCCCTCAGATGCTCCGTTGTTTGCATTCGTCAGGGTGATGCGAAGACCCTTTTTCGGCGTCACCTCATTCTCTGCTTTGCAGAGTGTGGCGTTGCGAATCCCCAGAGCCGTGAGCTTCTTCTGCAGGTATTCTGTGGCATACTGCTCACGGTTGGAGGCGTTCTTGCTAGTCACGATGCTGACGGTCTGGGCCTGCAGCGTCAGGCAGAGGCCGGAGAGTAGGAGGATGAGTATCTTTTTCATTGTTATTTCAGTCTGTTGAGGTCTATCTGTTTATATGCCACACGCTGACGGCGCCAGGTGTAGACGCAGTGCAACTTACCGTCCTTGCCCTGGATAATGGCAGGATAGGAGTATTGGTCGATGGGCGAATCTTCGAGTGTAAGCACATGCTGCCAGTTGGTGCCGTCGTTGCTGAGGGCTATCGAGCAGGGGGTGCGTACGCCTTTCTTGGTAAGAGGGAGCGTCTCGAAGTTGTTGTAGATGAGCGCATGGCGCCCGTCCTTCAGGGTGACGGCATCAGTGCCGCTCTGGTTGTTCTCAATGTCGAGCAGGGTGACAGGTGTCCATGTGTCACCGTTATCTGAAGAGAACGAGGTAGCTATCTTGGCATTGTGAGTGCGCATGGTTACTTGCAGGCGTCCGTCGTTCAACTTCAGGATAGAGGGCTGTATGCAGTCGATGGGGTGCATCTTGTTGTCGTCGGTCTTGATGGCCTCGGTGCTCTCAACGGGGATATATTTCCAGCTGAGGTCCTTGACCGGCGTGCCGCTCTTCCAACGACCGTCGCCGAGATCGAGTATTTCCATGTGGAAGCGCCAGCCGTCTTTCTCTGTCGATGAGGGACAGAGCAGGCGGCCGTTGATGAGTTCAGGCTTGTTCTTGATGGGGCCCAGGAAGGCACGGCCTTCTGCGTCAAATGGCAGCGGCTCCTTGTCGCTCCAAGTGCGCCCGCCGTCTTTCGACTTCGTCAGCCACCCTGTCCAGTCGCCCACGGTAGTGCCAATCTTGAAGAACAGCCACAACTCGCCATTGGGCATCTCAAAGAGCACAGGATTCCAGCAAGACTTGCGTTTCAGTCTGTCAGAGACACTCTTCAGACGCGTGGTCTTGGTGACATAGTCGTAGTTTTCCTCATCGCGAAGGCTAGTCTTGATGCCTGCAAAAGCCTTGCGGATAGGCCCAGCAGTAGCCGCAGTCGTCTCGTCCTTCAGACCAGAAAGGCCCATATATTTGGCGTTGGGGTCGTCAAGGCTCAGCACACCGTCAGCGGCAAGGATGGGTGTGCTCCACTCATCGGAGCCTTTCTTCTTGATGTTTACCCAGATGCATACATCCGGGTCGCGTTCATGGGTGCCACCGAAGTAGCCTGCCACAAGGTCGCCGTTCTTCAGCTCCACAATAGTCGAAGCGTGGGCCTCGGGGAAGTAGGTATGCTCGTAGAGGAACTGCTCCTTCACGATGGCAGGGTGGCTCGTGGGGATGTCAACGCTGAAGTGGTAGTTCCCCGAGCCCACGGTCTTTATCTCGCCGTTAGGCAGACAGATGTCAGCCGTGGTATTGCAAGGCACGGTGACATCCCACTCCAGATGCTGCAGGGTCTTCTTCCAATGGCTCTTGATGACACCGTAGGGCGACGCATAGCTTACGTTGGCCCACTCGCAGTCCTGTATCTCAAAGGCAGGCTTCAGCATAAAATGCTTATATGCCAGTGCGTCGTTTCCTTCAGGAGACGCATTGGAGAGTCGGATACCCCCCAGATACTGATAGCACCACGTCAGCAGGTCACCCAGCAGCATCACGTGGTTGCCGCTGTTCATCTTTGGCGAGGCCTTGTCGCCATTCCAAAGCTCCCAGATGGTCGTGGCACCGTTTTCGGTCATGTAGCCCCAGGAGGGGTATGTCTTCGTCGTTGCCAGACGGTAGGCCACATCGGCAAAGCCGTTGTCGCTGAGGCCGCGCATCAGCCAGGAGATACCGATGACGCCACACGACACGTGGTGCTTGTTCTTGATGCAGATATTCTCTACGACTTGCCGGATGACATCCTGCTTGCAGTCCTCGGGTACGATACCCATGGCCAGAGGCAGCAGGTTGGCTGTCACCGTGTTGTTGCCGTAGTAGACACTGTCAGGGTAGAGCACATGACCAGGGCGGGGCGACGTGCCGCGCCTGACGGTCAGGAACTTGCGGTTGAAGGCCTCTGCCATCTGCAAGCGTATGGGGCGCCAGCGGTCGGCCTCGCAGCCCCACTGCTCCAGCATCTGTAGCACGCGGATGACGTATGCCGTCGATATGAGAGCACCGTCAGTCTTACGTTCAGGATCCTGCGAGTGTATCAGCTCCAGCTTTTCAGGCGGAACGCACCAATCACCGTACTGGTCTTTGGTAACGATGCCGTCCTGGAGGTATTCGTCAAGCAAATGCTCCAGCCACCGGCGTATATAAGGATACGACCTCTCGATGGCCTCGCGGTTGCCGTACTGACGCCACAGCATGTCACAGCCGAAAGGTAGCGCTGCCGGCCAGGTGACATCGTCGTTGTAGTAGTTCCAGAAGGCCGGTGCCACGTCGCTGAAGACACCGTCCTCGCGCTGCGACTCGCAGATGTCGCGCATCCACTTCGTGTACAGACGCTCGTTGTTGAAGAGGAAGCTCTCGCCAAGCGAGCCCATGGTGCGGTCACCCAGCCAGGGCTGACGCTCATTGCGCTGCGGACAGTCCACGGGCATGCCCTTGTAGTTGGCGTAAATGCCCCACCAGGCATTGTGCATGACCTTGTTGAGTACGGTGTCTGAACACTCGAAGTGCCCCGTCTGCTGCATGTCGTCGCTGACAGTATAGGCGTGGACGCCCTTCACCGGTCCAGTAATCTGGGCATACCGGAAACCATGGTAGCTGAAGATGGGGTGCCACTCCTGGCTGTTTGCCTTGCCGCAGACGTATATATCCTCCGACTGGGCATCGCGGAAATTCTCCAGGTAGAGCGTGCCGTCGGCGTTCAGCTTCTCCGCATACTTCACACGTATCGTGTCGCCCTCCTTGCCCATGGGCGTAAAGGCCACCCAACCGGCAATATTCTGGTGGAAATCGTAGATTTGAGAGATGAGAGGTGAGAGGTGAGAGGCGAGAACCGTCGGCTCGGGAGTCAGGGGCGCGGCAGCCATTCCCGGGGCCATCTGGGCACGCAGCGTGCCAAGGGGTATCTCCGTACGTTCTGCCTGTTGCCAGACGTGGTCGTCATAGCCGGGCAGGTCCCAGCCTGCCAGTTCCTGGCGTGCATCATACTCCTCGCCGTCGTATTCATTATTAGCACGTATAGGCCCATCGGCCGTCAGCTTCCACTTCTCGTCAGTCGAGATACGTTTCGTCGTGCCGTCAGTAAACTCAATGAGCAGGTTGATGCGGCACTTGGGAAGCCCGAAGACAGGCGCTTTGTAAGGCTTGTTCTGTCGCATGGGGAACAGACGTCCGTTGCCCAGCACCACACCGATGGCGTTCTGCTGCCCTAGCATCGCCGTGACATCGTATGTGTTATAGAGCACCGTCTTCCGGTAGTCCGTAGGCATGGGTAGCAGTACCGAGCGGTTGCAGGTCGTGCCGTTGACATGCAGTTCGTGCAGGCCGATGCCTGCCACATAGGCTATTGCCCGCTTCACGGGCTTGTCAAGGACGAACTCTTTGCGCACGTAACGAGCGGCCAAACGGGTGTGCAGGCCGCGCTGTTCACCGGGCAACAAGCGCTCCAGGCCTATCCAGCGTCCCGTCCAGTGGTTCTCTTTCAGCAGGCCGATGCCGAAGCACTCTTCCGCACTCCATTCCGTGACGCCAGCGGTGGTCCAGACCTTGACCTTCCAGGTACACTGTGTGGCACTCTTCAGCCGCTGTCCTGCGTAGGGCACCCACAGCTGTTGGTCGCTTTCAACCTTGCCGCTGTTCCATACCTCGCCCGCGTCAGTCCTTACCACAATCTGGTATGCCGTCTGGCGAACGTCCTGCTTGTCCGACAGTATAACCCACGAGAAGCGGGGCTCTGCCGTGTCAATGCCCAACGGGCGCTCCAGGTTCTCCACGCGCAGCCACGACACCTCTACCTTGGCCGCCAGGGGCAGACAGGTAAAAAGGCACATCAGCAAAGCGCCCATCATCCTTTTTGCGCCAGTCCTGTAACCGTTCGTCGTCTTCATAGCCTCGTCCTTACCCTTTCCTAATTACTCGTTCAAGTCTCTTGCCTTAGCCTGATAGCCATCGGGCGACAGCTCCTTCTGCTCCTTTGTAATATAGTCTTTCTCCGCGTCAATAGCTATCAGGACACCGTCCTCGACACGTGCGGACTGCGGATGGTAGCGGAAGGTCAGCACCTTTGACTCGTACTCGCCCAGGTACTTCAGCTGCCCCGTGGCGGCCGTCATCCACCACACGTTCTTCTTGGCTCCGCTGATCTTCGTCAGATCTACCTGCATGGTATTGCCGTTGTAGTTATAGACGAGCAGGTAGTCGCCGCCGCGGGTAGCTATCAGGCGGTTGTACTTCTCGCCGTTGTCCAGGATAATGCTCTGGTCGGCCACGCGCTCAAAGTAGGGGTTCGCAACGCCACACTCTGGCCTATGGTCAGAGAATGAGAGTATCAGCCGCTTCAGGTACTGCATCTGCCTGAAGCCGGGATCCTTCAGTCCCTGGTACCAGGTCTTCACGTCACCGGCATCACCATAGCTAGTAGGAAAGCCGGGCTTGAGCATCTGCATGATGGCGTTATGGCCATACGTGTGTCCGCAAGAACCGGCGAACACGCTCCAGTAGGCGTAGCGGCGGACGTCGTAGTCCTGCCAGCGGGCCTCGTTCGGGTCATGCAGTCCGACGGGAATGTCTTCATAGCTGGGCTCGGCATCCAGAACAGGCTTTATGGGCTTGTATGCCCACGTCGAGTCCACGTACATCCAGTTGTCCTCCTCCGTGTTGTCGGGAATGGGGTAGTCCACATTGCCCATACGCTGCCCGTAGCGCCTGTGTCCACTCTGGAACGTATGGAAGTCTATCCACGGTGCCTTGCTCCACCAGCGTGCTGACGTATAGCGTCCACGGGGATGGTAGGTCATCAGGTGGTTCTTGTCTATGGCCTTGATGCTTGTGGCCAGGGCCTCCCACACCTCCGGCTTGATGTCGCCTTGGATATCGCCTCCCATGAACCAGATAATGTTCGGCTTATCCTTATAGCGCGTAGCCAGGAAGGTGCCGTATTTCTTCGCATCCTCGACACTCATCTTGCCGTCCTTGACCAGTCCGCCCCAGATGCACACCATGCCTATGTACACGCCGTGCTGTGCTGCCATGTCAATAATGTAGTCCATGTGGTCCCAGTAGGAGTAGACCCCCTTCTGGTCAATGTTCTTGAAGTTCCAGCCATCGATATTGCTCATCTGACCGTAGATGTTATACGCGGGCACCCCGTCGATGGTCTGCACCTGAACCACGTTGTAGCCTGCCTTGGCTACACTCTGCAGGTAGAACTCCGCCTCGGCACGGTCGAGGCGCTCCGGCAGCAGCCACCCCGTATCGCCCAGCCAGAAAAAGGGCTGTCCGTTTTCAAACTGCAGATAACGCTGGTTATCCGACACTCTTAGTCTGCCGTTGTCCCACGGCTTGCCCGCTTGTGCCGACACGGTCAGCAGGGCGAGGCTCAGTATCATCAGGAGTTTCTTCATAGTCTGTCTTATGCTGTCTTATGCTTTGTTGCCAGTTGTCTTATGCTGTTTATGCTTTGCTGCCTATCTGGTGCTGACGAAGGTCCTGCCGCCCTTCAGGAAGATGCCGTGTTGAGGCTCCTCCTGCAGGCGCACGCCCGCCAGCGAGTGTATGCTGTCGTCCGTGGCAGGCCTGATCCTGGTAGGGATGACCGCCGTCCCGCCATCGAGGAGACGCTCGTACTCCACGGCAGCCAGGATGAATCCGCCCAGCACCTTTCCCTCGGTATAGAAGTCGTCACCCGTGGTGCTCGTCGGCTTGGTGTCCTTGCCCATCAGGTAGTATTCCGCTGATCCGTCGCGGTAGCTGCTGCCCCCGAGGCCTGCCGACTTACAGCAGCTCACGAGGTGTACGCCGCCACGTCCGTCGCTGACCATGAACTGGTTAACGAAGCCCTCATAGCCCTTCTTGGCCAACGCCGTATAGTCGGTATCGAACAGCCCCAGGCGCATGCCCTTCAGGTAGGCGGCGATAAAGATGGCCGTACACGACGACTCGAGGTAGTTCCTGACCGGCGACGCCGTATAGCGGTAGCTGCTGTTGTAGCTGTCCGCCAAAAAGCTCGCGTCGTGGTTCAGCAGCTGATACCAGCAGCCCGTCTCGGCATCCTGCTTGGCAGCAATGCCTGCCGCCAGCTGTCCGAGGTAGCCCCGCAGCGTCCGGTAGTTCTCCGTGTCGCTGAGGCCTGCTGTGCCCATCTGCTCCAGGACGTCCACCAGGGCCAGGAAGTACCAGGCCTCAGCACGTCCCCAGTATTCGGCAGAGTGGTACACCTCCGCGCCTTTTGTTGCCGACACGCCGGCCCAGTTTGCGGCAGCGGCACCCCCCGGGTCGGCCGTGAATGCATGGTAGAGCAGCTGCACCTCGTCATTCCACAGATACTGCCATGAGATGGTGAACTGCTTGACTATCATGCCCCAGTCGTCAACCGTCAGCGGGGTGTATTCCTCGTATTCGTTAATCATCTGTGCGAGCAATGCCGGCCCCATGTACTGTCCGTCGCACCACATCTGGTCGGTATAAAACGCCTTATGCCACCAGCCGCCCGCAGCACCGGCCAGCGTGGAAGCCTTGATGGCATAGTTCTTGTTCGCCTTGCCAATGCCCTTCAGCGCGTCAGCGAAGCGCTTCTTCGCGGTCTTCACCGTCTTGTCGGCGTTCTTGTCGGCGAAATACCCGCCAGCAGCCAGCGCCTTCAGCTTGAAGTACAGCTTGACGGCGTTCAGGTCGTCAAAGCTCATGCCCTCCTTCCCGCTGACGGCAATATCGAGCAGGTTGCCGTAATTCTGTATCGAGAAGTACCACGACGGCGCGTCAAAGTCAGCCTTGCCCTTGTAGTAGTCTACGGCCTCGAGGATGGCCTTTGCCACCAGTCCCGGCACGTAGTCCAGGTAGTCCTTGGTGTTCTGTGGGTATTCGAGCCTGTTGCCTTGATTGTCATAGACGCCAAAGCCCGCCGCGGTCGTGTTCGCCTTAAAGTCGTTAATGCGTGAGTCAATGACCAACTGGGAGTAGCGCACTCCCTCCGTAAATGTGCAGTGCTCGCCTGCCTTTGTCGGGACGCCGTCGGCAGCCCATGCGCCAGTGCCTAATGCCAGTGCGGCGCATGTCAGCAGAGCCCGTCCCCCGAGCTTGAAGATTCTTTTCATATCCCGTTGTTAATGATGTAGTCCTTATTAGCCTTGGTCTTCAGCATGTACATGCCGTCCTCCTTGCCCTTTTTCAGTCCCTTGCCCTTCAGGGGTGTGCCGCTCCTGAGCAGGCACGTGCCGCCGTTGCGTGCGTGGATGACAGCCTTCGTCAGGCGTCCGTCCTTCCAGTCCATGTCGATGACAAAGCCGCCACGGGCCACCAGACCCTTGACGCTGCCATCTTTCCAGGCCGCGGGCAGGGCGGGCAGCAGCCAGATAAAGCGCTCGCTGCCCTCGCGGTCTGTAGTTGCCATGTAGTCGTGGCTCTGCATCAGCATCTCGGCAATGCCGGCGGTACACCCGAAGTTGCCGTCTATCTGGAACGGCGGGTGGGCGTCCAGCATATTGGGATATGTCCCCCCGTGCTGCTTCACCGTGCCGTAGACCAGGAAGGTGTCAGTGGTCAGCGACAGCTGGTCCTTGATGAGCTTATAGGCGTGTTCACCGTCCAGCAGGCGTGCCCATGAGCATACCTTCCATCCCATTGACCAGCCGGTCGACACGTCACCGCGGGCTTCCAGCGACGTCCGTGCTGCTTTCCACAGCTCCGGTGTCCGGAAGGGCGATATCTGGTCAGCGGGAAAGAGCCCGTAGAGATGCGAGAAGTGGCGGTGCTTGTCCTTCGGGTCGTCCACGTCGTCCAGCCACTCCTGCAGCTGTCCCCAGCGTCCTATCTGCATGGGCGGCAGCTGTGGCAGCTGTGCCTTGATGGTATCCAGCAGAGCCCGTGTCTCCTGGTCATGGATATGTCCCAAGACCTTGGCGGCCTCAAGGACGTTGCTGTAGAGCTCGGTCAGTATCTGGTTGTCCATGGTGACGCCGGCGTCCATGGGTGTCGGGCGCCCTGCGCCGCCGTGCTCAGGCGACTCCCCGGGACAGACTACCAGCCATCCCTTCGTCGGGTGGCGCTGCAGTGTCTGCGTGTGAAAGCGTGCCGCCTCTGCCATGATGGGGAACGCCTGGCTCAGGAACGTCCTGTCGCCGGTATAGAGATAGTGCTCCCAGAGGTGGCGGCACAGCCATGCCGCACCCGTCGGCCACAATCCTGTCTGTGCATGGTCGACTGGTCCCGTGATACGCCACTGGTCGGTATTGTGGTGCAAAACCCAGCCTGCCGCCCCGTACATGTCGCGGGCGGTCTCGCGGCCGGTCTCGCTGACCTCGCTGATGAGCTTGAACAGCGGTGCGTTCAGCTCCGTCAGGTTCGTCACCTCTGCCGGCCAGTAGTTCATTTCCAGGTTGATGTTCGTCGTATACTTGGAGTCCCATGAGGGGAACATCTTCTCGTTCCAGATGCCCTGCAGGTTAGCGGGGTTGGTGTTGTCGGGCTGTGAGCTGCAGATGAGCAGGTAGCGCCCGAACTGGAAGTATGTGGCCACCAGGTGGTTGTCGGTGCGCTGGCCGAACAGTCCGATGCGTCGGTCTGTGGACTCACGGGCATACTCGTCGGCTCCCAGGTCCAGCGTCACGCGGTCGAAGTAGCTCTTATAGAGCTGTGTATGCGCCTCGCGCAGCGCCTCATAGCCCGACATCATGGCGGTGCGCAGGCGCATACGTGACTGCGCCACCTCGTCGCCGCTGATGTCCTTATAGCTCTTGACGTTAGTGCCCACGGTGACATAGACCACCGCAGCGTCGGCTCCCGTCACGCTGATGATGCCATTGCTCTGGCTGACCTCTCCGCCGGCGGTCTGCACGGCCATGCGCCCCATGAAGCGCACCTTGCTTTTCAGCCCCTCGTGCTTGCTGCTCACGCCCTGCAGCGTCGACTCCAGTCCCTCGCTGCCGACGAGTACATTCTCGTGGGGCGACGTCATATAGGCCGTAAACGTCAGCATGCCCTTCTCGGTGGCTGTCAGCCGGATGGCAATGACGTGGCTGCCACCCAGCGGTGCTATGACCTCGCGCTCGTAGCGCACGCCGTCCACCGTATAGCGTACGACGCTCTTGCCGTTGTCCAAGTCGAGCCAGCGCTCGTAGTCAGTGTACTGTGCATGTCCGGGCATGGAGATGTACAGGTCGCCGAAAGGCTGATAGGGCATGCCCATGTTCTGCTTCGCCCCGACAGGCATCACCTTGTCGTTGGCCAGGTCCTGGGCTTCCTGGTACTTGCCCTCGAAGAGCAGGCGTCTGACCTGCGGCAGGGTCTCCCTGGCCTGCGGGTTGATGACGTTGTTGGGCTGGCCTGCCCAGATGGTTTCCTCGTTCAGCTGAAGGTGCTCCACGCCCGGTGTTCCGAACACCATGGCGCCCATGACGCCGTTGCCCACCGGCAGCGCCTGCGTCCACGTCATCGCGGGCTGGTCGTACCAAAGTCTGTATTCTGCTCGCGCCGGGCACTGCCAAAGGGCCAACGCCAATCCTATCAGTAGTAGTTTTCTCATAAGTCTCATTCAATAATTGATTTTAGAGCCTCCTCGGGCTCGATGGTGACCTTGCTCTCGTCCTGCATCGTGCGGTCAAGGTCGAAGACGTCGGCGAAGAAGTCGTAGACAGCCTGCCGCTTGTTCGGGCCGAAGTCATGTCGCTCGCCGGTCAGATGCACGTTGCGCACGCGGTGCCGCGCACTGTAGAATCCATACACGCGCTGCAGGAAGGGGAACTCAAGTACCGGCACGCTCGCCGTCCAGTCGCCTTCGTCGGAGACGATGAGCATGGGCTTCGGTGCCATGACCGCCGCCAGCTCAGCTTCGCACGTGCCGCCGGCGGCAAGCTGGACAGGCTTTCCGCTCTCGCAGGGGCACCCTCCGTCAAAGTGTGACGCCAGATGCACCACGGGGGCTGATGCCGTCACCCTGTCGTCGAGCAGCGACAGCAGCACGGTATGTGTGCCTCCGCCCGAGCCGCCCATGACGCCTATGTGCCGAATGTCGAGGTCGTCGCGGTGCGTCAGCATCCAGTCGAGCAGCACGTAGCCGCAGGCGGCCTGGTAGACATGTGCCCTGCTGGTATGGTGGGCCTCCTGGCCAACCTCCTTCTCGCTCTGCCCCCAGCCGTAGAGGTCGAAGTCGACGCACACGGCTCCCATGCGGGCCAGTGTCCCCAGTCGCTGCTGCTCGTCAGCCCTGTAGCGGTAGGGCCAATGGCCGTCGGGGCAGACTATGAGGGGGTAGCGGTTCTGCTTTTTGCCTTTCCCCTTATGCCTGGGCCCGTCGGGTGCATAGATGGTGCCGAATAGGTGCTCGCCCGGCGTCAGCTCTATACAGATGTTCTGCGTGGTGTAGCCGTCATGGCGTCGCACCTTCGACAGCGTCACCGGGCGCTGGGGCTTGCCCTGCTTGTCCTTCACCACCACACAGGCGTCAAGGTAGGCGTCGAGTTCCAGGCGCTGGCGTACCTCGCGGCGCAGGCTGTCGCGGCGGGCCTCCCACTGCTCCTTGTTGGCGTAAAGGCTGCTGAGCCAGTCGAGCATCATCTTGCCCTCCGACTCATGTCGCCGGGCATACTCGTACGGCTTGATTTTATAGAGGTTGCCGCTCTGCTTCCACCAGTTCCAGTCGAAATACTTGCAAATGTTGTCCAAGGTCATCTCGAGCGAGTAGGGACGCACGCGGAAGTCGGCATAGGGCAGCCGCTTGCCGACGGTGTCAACCTTGCCGTCGAACTTGAACCGCACGCCGAAGCGCTTGGCGACGTCGCCCATCACGTCGTGGACGGGACGCTCGAAGCGTGTCTCAAAGCTCTGAGCCGTCGCAGTGAGCGACAGGGACATGAATAGTGCAAACAGATGGCTCCTCATACGTTTACTTGTAAAGCGGTCCGAAGTTGGCGCAGGCACGGTAGTCGGCCCCCTCCTTGTCCATTCCAAAAGCGTTCCAGCACGCCGGACGGAAGATGTCCTTGTCTTCGACGTTATGCATGCACACGGGTATGCGCAGCATGGCACAGAGCGTAATCAGGTCGGCTCCTACGTGCCCGTAGCAGATGGCCCCGTGGTTCGCGCCCCAGTTGTTCATCACGCTATAGACGTCCTTGAAGGCATCCTTCGTGGGGTCGAGGCGCGGGGCAAACCAGGTGGTGGGCCAGGTGGGGTCTGTGCGCTTGTCAAGGATGTCGTTGACGTCCTGTGGCAAGTCTACGGTCCATCCCTCGGCCAGCTGCAGCACGGGTCCGAGTCCGGCCACGATATTGAGTCGCAGCATGGTCATGGGCATGCCGCCACGTGTCAGGAAGTGGCTGGAGTAGCCGCCGCCACGGAAGTAGTCACGGTCGGCGGGCATCCACGACGTAGCCTTCAGGCAGGCTTCCATGTCCTGGTCAGTCAGCTCCCAGTGGCTCTTCATCACGGGCTTGCCGTCCTTGTCGCTCATGGCGCCGGTGGCGTCGAGCGTCGTCGCACCGCTGTTGATGAGGTGGATGAAGCCCTGGGCGGGAGCACCGCTCAGCTCATGACCGGTCACGCGCTTGACGGCCTCGGGGCTCCAATAGGTGCGGATATCGCTGAACATCACGCCCTTGTTGGTCAGCAGGTGTCCGAAGAGCATGGACAAGCCGTTCAGCGAGTCATTCTCAGTGGCCAGGGTAAAGGCTTCGCGCGGGCCGTTCCAGTCGAACGATGTGCACATCAGTGATTCGGGGAAGTCAAAGTTGGGCTTATAGTCAGTCCACTGGCGCTGCCCCTGCACGCCGGCGGCAATGGCGTTGTGGCCGATGGCCTCTTCCTTGTAGCCCATGCTGAGCAGCTTCTCCGAGCCCTGCATCAAGTCGCGAATAATCATCATCGTCTTCACGGTGAACTCCCAGTCCTCGTCCTTCTCCTGGCGGTTCTTGCCCTTGCCCTTGCCGTTGAAGGTGGTCATGGGC
>JAEEGL010606352.1_pt1 | contig 18510 bp, 14 predicted proteins | sample 9134231 | NCBI WGS metagenome assembly JAEEGL01 (sample SAMN16246548, study PRJNA631951) | gut metagenome | biome: gut microbiome; feature: rumen; material: fiber-attached | host: Bos | place: Iran: Karaj | collected 2018-10 | reverse complement strand
GTCCTGCGGAATAGTTCCGAATATAAAAAGGCTTGCTGATGAAGGGCTGGGCATTACATTTGCACTTTCTTTACATGCACCTACTGATGAGCTGAGAAAGACGCTTATGCCTATTGCAAATAAGTATACTATTAGTGAGACGCTGGATGCTACGGACTATTATTATGAGAAAACCGGCAGAAGGATTACGATAGAGTATAGTCTCATGCACGGAATAAATGATTCGGCGCAGGATGCTGAGACGCTTGGAAAGCTTCTGCAAAAACGTAATAACAGGGGAAATCATAGTGGGATTTACCATGTAAATCTTATTCCTGTAAATCCGGTAGATGAAAGAGATTTTAAGGCAAGTTCCGCCTCAGATATAGAGGATTTTAAGAAAATACTTGAAAAATATAGAATAAATGTTACTATTAGGAGAGGTATGGGCAGAGATATTGATGCTGCCTGTGGCCAGTTAAGAAGAAAGTATGGTGTTTAGGTTTGGTATCTACTGGAAGAACAGATAAAGGTAGAAAAAGAAACAATAACCAGGATAGCATATTTATAAGTGATACTCCCGTGGGTCCTCTTCCTAATCTGTATATCGTTGCTGATGGAATGGGTGGACATGCAGCGGGAGACTTTGCGTCGCGTTATGCTATAAGTGTTGTGATAGATTTTATCAGAAAATCCACGGTTGTTAATCCTATATCTCTTCTTAAGAGAGCACTCGTTTATGCGAGCAATGAGCTTTTTAAAGAGGCTGATAAGGATAAAGACAAGATGGGTATGGGTACAACTATGGTTGTTGCGGTTGTTGTCGATAAAAAGCTTTATGTTGCAAACATCGGTGACAGCAGGCTGTATCTGATAAATGATGATATTAAACAGATAACTATGGATCATTCTCTTGTAGAAGAACTTATAAGAAGCGGGCAGCTCGAGAGAAATAAGGGTAGGAACCATCCTGAAAAGAATATTATCACCAGAGCCATGGGTTCGAGGGATGAAGCGATGCCGGATTTCTTTGAAATAAATATCGCGGAGGGTGATAAGATACTTCTATGCTCTGATGGTTTATCCAATATGGTTGAGGATGACGAGATCAGAGATATCATTCAGGACTATTCATCTTTAGATGATGCTGTGTCTTCATTAATAAGCAGGGCAAATTATTATGGCGGAAATGACAATATCTCCGTAATAATAGTTTCTATATAGAGAGGTAAAGTAATGTTAAAACCTGGAACAATTCTAGATGACAGATATGAAATAATAGATGTGGTCGGAACCGGTGGTATGTCTACGGTTTATAGGGCAAAGGATGAGAGACTTAAGAGATTCGTTGCAATCAAGGTTCTTAAATCAGATTATAGCTCTGACCAGAATTTTGTTTCTAAATTTCGCGCTGAGGCACAGTCCTCTGCAGGACTTACACATCCGAATATAGTTAGTGTATATGATGTTTGCGAAGATGATGGAAGATATTTTATCGTAATGGAGCTTGTTGAGGGTATTACTCTCAAGGAGTATATCAACCTGAACGGAAGACTGAGTATGGCTCAGGCTATTGATTTTTCTATTCAGATTGCTTCAGGTCTTGAAGCAGCGCATGAACATCATGTTATTCATAGAGACATAAAGCCTCAGAATATCATTGTATCCAAGAGTGGTAACATAAAGGTTACTGATTTTGGTATTGCTAAGGCCGCTACGTCTACAACAATGTCTACGACAGGTATAGGTTCTGTTCATTACATATCACCTGAACAGGCCAGAGGTGGTTATAGTGATGAGAGAAGTGATATATATTCACTCGGTATCACTATGTATGAGATGGTTACAGGAAGAGTGCCATTTGAGGGTGATACCAACGTAGCTATTGCACTGATGCATATTCAGAATGATATGATTCCGCCGAGACAGCTTTTCTCGGATATCTACCCTAGCTTTGAAAAGATAATCATTAAGGCATCACAGAAGAAGCCGGAGAGAAGATATCTTACAGCAGCTGCTCTTATTGCTGATCTTAACAGAGTAAAAGAAAATCCAAATATAGATATAATCGTTGCGTCAAACAATGTTGTGGGTGCACCTACACAGCAGTTTACTTCTGAGGATATGCAGAAGATAAAAAACGGTGTGAGAGGATATGCTGATCCGAATATGGGAGCACAGCCACAGGGACCTGCAAGTTCAGAGGTAAGACCGGATAGAAGTCGTATCGATGCGCTTCTTAATCAGCAGGATGAAGAAGATTATTATGATGAGCCTGTGCAGCCAAGAAGAGGCAATCTCAAAAGAGTAGATGATTACGATGATTACGAAAACTATGATGATTATAACAATAATCAGTATGGTTCCAGAAGAGATGATGATTACGATGACGACGAGGATGATACAGATCCAAAGCTTGAAAAGGCTGTAATGATAGGTGGTATTGCCGCAGCAGTAATCGTAGCAGTAATAATATTTGTTTTTGTCGGAAGCACCATGGGATGGTTTGGCTTCGGAAGCAAGGAAAAGAAAACAACAGCTGCAGCAACAACAGAGGCAACAACAGAAGTCGCAAAGATTAAGATGATCGATGTTGTAGGACTTAGTCAGAAGGCAGCAGAGAAGGATCTTAAGGAAGCAGGCTTTAAGAATTATAAGTTTGTTGAAGAGAATTCACTTGATGTTAAAGATGGTTATGTTATCAGACAGAGTGTTAAGCACGGTACAGAGATAGCTAAGGATGCTGAAATCGTTATAACTGTCAGTGCCGGTGCTGAGGAGCTTGAGATAGCTGATGTTAAAGGCTATGAAGAGGATGATGCATTTGAACTCCTTCAGAAGCAGGGCTTCAAGCCAACCAGATCTTATAAGTTTGATGATGATATTGAAGAGGGTAAGGTTATTTCTACAGATCCTTCTGCCGGATCAAAGGCTAAAGCAGGTGACACAGTTGTTATCTATGTAAGTCAGGGTAAGGAAGAGAAGACTGTAGAGGTTCCTGATCTTGCAGGACTTTCTGAGAACGCTGCAAAGGGTGCGCTTGAAACAAACAATCTTACACTTGGAAATGTATCTTATGAATTCAATTCTGATGTCGCAGCAGGCCTGGTAATCAGACAGAGCGTAAGTGCTAAGACAGAGGTTAAGGAAGGAACTACAGTTGATATCGTTGTAAGTAATGGTGCTGAGACAAAGACCTATAAGGGAACTGTTTCCGGTAACATATCTACAGGAGATGAGACTCTTTCTCAGTCAACTGTAACAGTAAATGTTTATATCAACGATGGCGATGGATACCATCTTGTTTATACCACGACTCAGGGTGGAGCATCAATTGATGTCAGCGGCTCACTGGGAAGTCTTAACTATAACAACGGTACTGTGTCATTTACAGTTACAGATGCTAATGGTTCGGATGTTTCCGGAAGCTATAACAAGTCACTGACTCTTTCTTATGAGAATGAATAAAATGACATTAAAAGGAAGAATAATTAAGGGTATCGGCGGCTTCTACTATGTAGATGCCGCTGGTGTTTTATATGAGACGAGAGCGAGAGGCTTATTCAGGAAGACCGGAATAACTCCGCTCGTCGGAGATATAGCCGAGATAGACGTTATAAGTGAAGAAGAGCATACTGCGTATCTTACAGAGATAGATGAACGTACAAGCTGTCTTACAAGACCTGCGGTTGCAAATGTTGATCAGGTGCTTGTTATTTTTGCGTGTACAAATCCGCCTGCCAATACAGGGCTTCTTGACAGATTTCTTCTCAATATGGAGAAGCAGGAAATAGAGACATGCATCGTTTTCAGTAAGATAGATCTGCTGGAAGACGCACCTGATGAGCTTGATAAGCTCTGTGGAATATATGAAAAAACAGGCTATAAGGTGATTCGACTTTCGAATAAATCAGAGGAAGGTCTGGATGCTATAAAAGATTTTATCAGAGGAAAAAAGACAGTTTTATCAGGACCTTCAGGAGTAGGGAAATCTTCGCTGATCAATAATCTGGTTCCGGGGTTTGATGCTGAGACAGGAGATATAAGCAAGAAGCTCGGCAAAGGAAAAAATACGACCAGGCATACAGAGTTTATAAGTGTTCCCGGAGAGGCTGATACATTTATCATTGATACACCCGGATATAGCTCGATAGAGCTATTGATCGATGATGAAAATGATGTAAAGTATTATGTTCGAGAGTTCGGCGGATATAATGAACAGTGTAGATTTGCAGGCTGTGTTCATGTTGCTGAACCAGGCTGTATGATAAAGGACAGAGTAGAAAATGGAGAGATATCTGAGCAGAGATACCAAAGCTACGTGGATATCTATAACGAGATAAAAAACAGGAGGAAATGGTGATGAATATTCTTTCTCCATCAGTACTTGCTATTGATTTTGGACATATGGAGCGTGATCTGGTTGAAGCGTGGGAAGCGGGGGCAAATACTATTCATCTTGATGTAATGGATGGAATGTTTGTGCCATCCATCTCATTTGGAATGCCTGTTATCAAGTATGTCAGAAAAGCCCTTCCTGAAGCTTTTCTGGATGCTCATATGATGGTTCAGAATCCTTCGAGATATTTTGATGACATCATCGAAGCAGGTGCTGATAGTATTACGATACATTATGAGGCAACAGACAGTGTGAAGAAGGATATCGAATTACTGAAGGAAAAGGGCGTTAAAGTCGGAGTGGCTATAAGCCCTGATACTCCGGTTTCATGTATTGAGGATATAATAGAATCAGTAGATATGATTCTTGTTATGACTGTTTATCCCGGATTCGGAGGACAGAAGTTTATTGATGATTCTTTAGACAGAATAAAGGCTGTAAAAAAGATGGTCGATGATAAGAACCTGAACGTAAACATAGAGGTTGATGGAGGAATCACACTTCAAAATGTTCAGACTGTTATAAATGCGGGTGCAAATGTAATAGTTTCCGGTTCTGCTGTTTTTACAGATGACATAACAGACTCGGTAAAAAGCTTCCTCAAGCTGCTTAAGGAGTGCGACTGATGAATTGTTTGTTAGTAGGTGGAGGCGAAGTTGACAGCGAGCTTCTAAAAAAAACATATAAAGATCTGGGGAATCCTTATACCTTCGGTGTTGACAGAGGCTGTATATACCTTCTTGAGAATAATCTGCCTATCAGTAAGGCGGTCGGTGATTTTGATTCGCTTAGTGAAGAGGAAAAAATCATAATTGACAGGTTTTTTGATAAAGAACAGTTAAATCCCATAAAGGACGATACAGATACTGAGCATGCTCTTAAAATGGCTGTCAGTATGAAGCCTGATAAAATAATGATCCTTGGATGTACCGGGACCAGACTTGATCAGACATTTGCCAGTATCAGACTTTTGAAGCTTGCGGCTGATGAAGGGATTGAAGCTTTTTTGTTGGATAAGAATAACCGTATCAGAGTTGTGAAGGGGATAAGTATTCTTTCTAAAAATGATTCTTATGGAAGATATATATCGATTTTGCCGTTTGGTGAAAAAATCTCCGGACTTAAGATAAGAGGGTTTAAGTATGATGCTACGGACTTAACTATTGATGCAGCATCATCTCTGGGTGTAAGTAATGAGCTTACACACGATGCAGGAATCATATCCTGTGATGATTATTATATTTTAATGGAGACGCATGATTAATGGATTTTCATGATTACTCACTTGGAAATGTAAATGGAATAAGACTTGGCCTTGTTTCAACCATGGCGCTTACCGGATTTATAGGTATAATAATTCTGCCTTTCTATGTTTATCTTTTCGGAACAGGAATATTCTGGGAGTTTTTCGGAATTATTGTTTCTGTTCTTGTTATCTGGAATCATAGGTCGTACAGGCTTATGAGATATGCGAGAAAAAGTGAGTCGATAGTAACTCTTCCGAGCTATTTCAGCAGAAGGTTTGATGATAAGAAGGGTGTTATCAGAATGCTTTCTTCTGTGGAAATAATAACTCTGTCGATTATCATATCAGGTCTTTTGCTGAGAGAAACAGCAATCATTTTAAATGCTATGATTGGATTAGATAAAGGTGCGTTTTCTCTTATCTTTGTTCTTATTGTTTCCTGCTATGTTGGGATTCTCGGGTTTAACTCAATGGTTAAAACTGTTTACGTGAAAGTTACATTTTTCATACTTGTGTTTCTTTTTATTTGCCTGTTTATTTTTACAAGACAGAGCATAGCTGAGCTTGTGAGAAATATGATGCGTACGGACATAACCGGAAGTGTGAGCGAATATCTAAATGTTTTATTCCATAATGGGAAGCTGCTGAAGGTAAATGATTATATAACACTCATATCAAAGGGGCTTCTCGTTTCCGGAATGCCTTTTGTCCTTGTCAGCTTCTTTTCTGCAAAGGATTCAAAGACAATTACTAAGGGAAGGAACACTTCGTTTGTTTTTCTTGTTGTCTTCTTTTCTATCTCAATGTTCGCAGGAGCGATATTAAGAGGCTTTTTATTTCCGGAGAAAATAACAAAATCAATATCAGGTTTTATGACACTTATTTATCAGAGACTACATTCAAGTGGGTCATTTGGAAAAGTAGTGTCATACATTTTTGTTTTGCTTATAATAATTGCGGCAGCATCGATAATTGAGGCATTTATCAATACAATAACTGTGATTATTTACGAGGATATAATAAACAGGGGAAATGTGGTCAGGGTCGATCAGAAGCATATGAGGGAAACGCTGATAGCCATTTCGATGATGGTTGGTATAGCAATTTTCTTTACTCAGCAGTATATCCACGATGTAAAAATAAGTGGGATGGTAAGCTTTGTAACAGTACTTGGATGCTCTATTTCACCTACTGTATTTCTGTCGCTTTCCTGGGAAAGAATGAATAGAGCAGGATGTATAGCGGGACTTATTTTCGGTCTGGTAGCAGTTCCGTTTTTTGAGTATGCACCGATTTTGTCCGTGGATGGATCAAGAAAAACGATCAGTGAAGCACTTGGAATCAGTCCTATACTTCCGGCGATTATTATTTCCTGCCTGGTGATCATACTCTTTAGTCTTTTAACTAAGAAGCCGGATGAGGATATAGTGGATGAGTTCCTTGAGGTTAGAAACAGAATAGTAGATTGATACATGAAAAAAGCACCTCGTTTTGCGAGGTGCTTTTAAATACACTATTCATAGGGTGAGAGAGTTATGAAAAATCTATACTTAGAATATAAACTTGAAATATGAACAAAATATTAACAAAAATAAAAAATAGTGTAAATAATTAGGCTTTTTTTAGGTTTTTAGGTCTTTTTACGTGTTTTTTACAGTAAAGTATAGCTTTATTATCAGCCTGCGATATGTTAGAATGAATAAGGTTGTTTGAGGGAGGTCATGATATGAAGTTTGGAAGGAATAAAAAAATGGATTTTGCTCAGGCAGTTAATGATATTTCTCCTGATAAGGATGAAGATAGAATAGAAAAGACAATAGAAAAACCGATAGAAAAGCCAATAGAAAAAAAGGCTAAGGAAGATAATAAAAGTAAAAATTCGGATGATGAAACATTTTCCAAGGAAGAGATAGCACTTCTTGTTGAAGCACCTAAGGATGAGCCAAAGAATGAGCCTAAAAAGGAGCCTAAGAAGGAGTCCGGAAAGAAAACCAGTAAAGACTCTTCTAAACTAAATGAAAAAGAAAGTGTTAAGACAGAGGATGTAAAGGAAAAACAACCAACAGTGAAGAAGGAGAAAAGTAAAGTGGCTGATCTGGAAAGAGAGATAAAGAGTGAAGAAGAACTCACAGGACTTAGTGAGAATACAACATATATAACTAAAGAGACTACTATCAGCGGAGATATCGAAATCGAAGGTGATATGGAGGTCCTTGGCAGAGTTGAAGGAAATATTAGATGTTCCGGAAAGCTTGTAGTTGGCGGTCTCGTTAATGGCGACATCGTTTCCGGTGATCTGTTTATAAGTAATGGTCACGTTGAGGGAAGGATAAGCTCAAAGGGGCTGGTTAAAATAAGCGAGGGCTCGGTTTCTGTTGGTAACATCGAAGCTCAGTCAGCTCATATCTCCGGAGCAATAAAGGGAGATATTGATGTTTCTGAGGATGTAGAGGTGGGACCTACAGCGGTAATCGTAGGAAATATCAAATCGAAGTCCGTTCAGATAAGCAGTGGTGCTATCGTAAACGGAATGTGTCAGCAGACATATGCACAGGTTGATCTTGATCAGTATTTCAGTGAAGAAATAGAAGATCTTGATATAAATAATATAAAGTAGGAGCGATTATGAAACTAGATAGAATACTTTTAAAGCTGAGTGGAGAGGCGCTTGCCGGTGATGCGCATCACGGATTTTCCGAGGATGAAGTAAAAAGAGTTGCCGGAGAAGTAAAGAAGGTTTTCGACAAAGGGATTCAGATCGGAATTGTCATCGGTGGCGGTAATTTCTGGAGAGGCAGAAGCTCGAATGATATGGACAGAGTAAAGGCTGACCAGATAGGAATGCTTGCAACAGTTATGAACTGCATCTATGCGGCTGACTGCTTCAGACGCGAAGGAATGAAGTGCAGGATAATGACACCGTATGCAATTGGTGATGTTTCTGAGATCTATGTAAGAGATAAAGCTATAGAAGCTATGGAAAATGGTGAAATAGTTTTCTTTGCCGGTGGAACAGGCCATCCGTACTTCTCTACTGATATGGCAGCTGTTCTCAGGGCAGTTGAAACCAAGTGTGACGCTATTCTTTCAGCAAAGGCAATCGATGGAGTATATGACAGTGATCCAAAGCTGAATCCAAATGCAAAGAAGTACGATGAAATGAAGATGTCAGATATAGTAGATCAGAAGTTAGGCGTAATTGACCTTGCGAGTGCTGTGCTTGCTATGGAAAATAAGCTTCCGATGCTGCTATTCGGACTTAATGAAGAGAACTCAATAATGAAGGCTGTTTCAGGAGAAAAAATAGGTACTATTGTTACAGCAGACTAAAATCTATGTGGAGGGTATTTAAAATGACAGATTATGAACAGAAAATGCAGAAGGCAATTGATGCACTGAGTGCTGAGTATGCAACTATCAGAGCGGGACGTGCGAATCCGCATATACTTGATAAAATAAAGGTAGAGTATTACGGAACACCTACAAATCTACAGAGTGTAGCAAATGTTACAGTTCCTGAAGCAAGAACTCTTATGATAACACCTTGGGAGCCATCACTTGTTAAGGCTATAGAAAAGGCTATTCAGGTTTCTGATCTGGGAGTAAATCCTAATAATGACGGAAAGAATGTTATCATCAATTTCCCTGAACTTACAGAGGAAAGACGTAAGGAGCTTGCTAAGGATATAAAGAAGAAGGGCGATGAAGCCAAGGTTGTTGTAAGAAATGCAAGACGTGATGCTAATGAAGCTGCCAAGAAGCAGAGCAAGGCCGGTGAGATATCAGAGGATGAGCTTGCAGATCTTGAAGATGATATCCAGAAGGCAACAGATAAGTTTGTTAAGGAAATCGATAAGCTTATAGATTCAAAGACAAATGAAATTATGACAGTATAGGAGTATGCTATGGCTGATGAATACAAAATACCTCAGCATGTTGCTATTATACTTGACGGAAATGGGAGATGGGCAAAAAAGCGCCATCTTCCCCGTGGTTTTGGGCATAAAGCAGGGGCAAATACTCTGGAACAGACTCTTGAAGATGCGTGGGATCTTGGAATTAAGTATCTGACAGTATACGTGTTTTCTACTGAGAACTGGAAGAGATCTGTTGAAGAAGTTAAGGGTATCATGAATCTTCTCAGAGATTACCTGAAAAAATCTATAGAAAGATCCAATAAAAACAATATGAGGGTCAGAATAATCGGAGACAGGACTAAGCTTGATCCAGATATCATTCAGTCAATAAATGATCTGGAGGAAGCAACTAAAAATAATACCGGTCTTCAGTTTAATATGGCGCTCAATTATGGTGGAAGAGACGAGATAACAAGAGCTGTGAAAAGTATAGCGGCTGATGTTAAAGAGGGGCGACTTTCTGTTGATGATGTATCAGAGGAGCTTATTTCGAGCAGACTGGATACTGCTGAGCTTCCTGATCCTGATCTTCTTATCAGAACGAGTGGAGAGATAAGACTTTCTAATTATCTTCCATGGCAGCTTGCTTATTCAGAGTTTTATTTCTGTGATATACTTTGGCCTGACTTCAATAAAGAAGAGCTTAAAAAGGCTATTGATTACTATAATGGCAGAGACCGTAGATATGGTGGAGTATAGATATGTTTGTAACGAGACTTTTGAGTGGAATTGCACTTGTAATTATATCGATAGTAGTCCTCTGGTTTGGAGGACCGGTAACCGGAGTTTTCACACTTCTTCTGTCACTCATCGGAGTGTATGAGCTATGCAAGGTTTATAAAATTGAAAAGAAAATACCTGCTGTAGTTGCATATCTTTGGACAGTGTTTTATTATATGGCTCTTATGTTCAGAGATACTGAAATAAGAGGCTTCAGTGTTGGAAGAATTACAATAGCGCTTATGATTACATTTCTGCTTGCGATTCTGGCAGTATATGTATTCAGATTTCCGGAGTACCACGATAAGGAAATTATGGCAGCATTTATGTCATTTTTCTATGTAAGTGTTATGCTGTCATATCTATACAAGGTACGTGAGATGCCTGATGGAAATTACTTTGTTGTACTTGTATTTATATGCTCATGGGGCAATGATACACTTGCGTACTGCGTAGGAAGACTTTTCGGTAAGCATAAAATGTCGCCTAAGCTCAGTCCTAAAAAGAGCGTTGAGGGACTGTTTGGCGGTATTATAGGAGCAGGCCTTTTAGGCATTATTTATGCATGCATAGTAAAGAATCATATAACAATGCCGGGTAACATATATCTCAACATGTTTATAATCGGTGCACTTGGTGCTATACCTGCTGTTATAGGAGATCTTGCAGCATCAGCTATCAAGAGAAATAACGATATCAAGGATTACGGAAAGCTTATTCCGGGTCATGGCGGAGTGCTTGATAGATTTGATAGTATGATCTTTACGGCACCGATTATCTATTATTTGGTGGTGTTTATGTATAATTAAGTGATTCCTTGAAATGTATTCTCAAACGGAATTATATAATAAATTATATAATATAAAGAAAGAGCGAAATAATATGAGGAATATTTCGATAATCGGCTCTACTGGGTCGATAGGAACGCAGGCGCTTGATATCGTCAGAGCGAATGGTGATCTGAAGGTTGTCGCGATGTCCTGTGGCAAAAATATTGAACTTTTGGAGAGACAGGCAAGAGAATTCTTGCCATGTCTCATTTCTGTTAGTAAAGAGGAAGATGCAGAGACTCTGAGGACGAAGCTTGCTGATACTGATATAAAGGTATTAAGCGGGATGCAGGGACTTATAGAGGTTGCAACGTATGAATCGGCTGAGCTTGTACTTACGGCTATTGTCGGAATGATAGGTGTTGAGCCTACGCTTGCGGCAATTGATGCAGGTAAGGATATAGCACTTGCAAATAAGGAGACACTTGTAACAGCAGGGCATCTTGTTATGAAGGCGGCACGCGATAAGGGCGTAAAGATACTCCCTGTAGATAGTGAGCATAGTGCAATCTTCCAGAGCCTTCAGGGAAACAGGATAAGTCTTCAGGGTGAGAAAGATAATAAGTTATCTAGAATACTTCTTACAGCGTCTGGCGGTCCGTTCAGAGGCAGAAGCTATGATGAGCTGAAAAGTGTAACTGTTGAACAGGCGCTTAAACATCCTAATTGGTCGATGGGACCAAAAATAACCATCGATAGTGCTTCAATGGTTAATAAGGGACTTGAGGTCATAGAAGCTCATTGGTTGTTTGATACAGATATCGATGATATCGAGGTGCTTATTCAGCCACAGAGTATTATTCATTCTGCGGTTGAGTATGAGGATGGTGCGATAATAGCACAGCTGGGTACACCGGATATGAAGCTGCCTATTCAGTATGCATTTTATTATCCGGAGAGAAGATACCTGAAGGGCGAAAGACTTGATTTTACCAAGATATCAGGTATAGAGATATGTAAGCCTGACTATGAGACATTTAAAGGAATTCCTCTTGCGAAGGAGGCCAGCCGTACAGGTGGTTCTATGCCGACTGTTATGAACGAGGCAAACGAACATGCTGTTGCAGCTTTCCTTGCAGGAAGAATAAGCTTCCTTGAGATATATGATATGATTGAATATGCGATGTCTCAGCATAAGGTTATTTCAGATGTGGATCTTAAAGGTATCCTGGAGACAAGAGATTGGACAGACAGGATTCTTTCTGAAAAATATGGTGTATAATACTAAGGCTATAGGAAAACACCGAGACTAAAAGTGATAGATGACAAAGGATTAATTGAGTTTTTATGAATATTATTGCAATAATACTTACCTTGGGCGTAATAGTTTTTGTACATGAATTCGGACATTTTATTTTTGCTAAAATGAACCATATCAAGGTTAATGAATTCTCAATCGGTATGGGACCGGCTATTGCAACCTGGAAAAAAGGAGATACACAGTACAGCGTAAGAGGACTTCCTATAGGTGGATACTGCCTGATGGAAGGAATGGGAGAGGCGTCTGACGACGAAAATGCATTTAACAATAAGTCTGTTCTTGCCAGACTTTCTGTATGCTTTGCCGGGCCGCTTTTCAATTTTCTTCTTGCATTTGTTCTGGCTATAATACTCTGTCACAATACGACAATTGATGACACGGTTCTTACAAGCGTTATGAAGGGCAGTGCTGCTGAAGAGGCCGGTATTCAGGCGGGTGATGAGATAACGGCGCTTGATGGCCAGAGGATCTATAACTATAGAGAGATAACTCTCTTCGGAATGATGAATCCTCCGGAAAAGCCTGTCGAGGTGACATATGTCCGTGATGGTCAGGAGCATAAAACTACTCTTACCAAAAAGAAGGATGAGAAGACCGGTAAGTATTATTTCGGTTTTGAGAGTACTGGAAGAAAATCAAAGGGGTTTTTGGATGAGATGAAGTATAGTGCCCTTGAGGTAAGATTCCAGATAAAGACTGTGTTCTGCTCTCTTAAAATGCTGGTTACAGGCAAGCTTTCAAAGGATGATCTGATGGGGCCTGTTGGTATCAGTAATGCGATGAATGATGTTATAGAAAATGCGAAGGATACTGCGTCCAGTATGAAGATGAATGCGTGGGACAGCTTCCTGCTCGTGCTTCTGAATATCCTGAATTTCGCGGTTCTTCTCAGTGCTAACCTCGGAGTGATGAACCTGCTTCCGATACCTGCACTTGATGGTGGAAGAATTCTGTTTATTCTGATTGAGGCTATCTCGGGAAAGAAGGTGCCTCAGGAGAAGGAAGCGATTGTAACTGCAGTTGGAGTTGCACTTCTTATGCTTCTTATGATTTTTGTATTCTTTAATGATCTTGGAAATGTTATTCATAAGTAATGGTTATTTTAGCCCTTAAGTCCTTATTGGAGGTAAGCGTATGAGTTACAGAGATAATACTAAAAAAATCAAGATAGGAAATGTTGAGATAGGCGGTGGAAACAGGATTGCCATTCAGTCTATGACCAACACAGAGACGTCTGATGTAGAGGCAACTGTATCGCAGATACTTAGACTCGAGGAGGCGGGCTGCGACATCGTCAGATGTACAGCTAATACGGTTGAGGCAGCCGAAGCATTTGAAAAGCTGAAAGAGAGAACTCATGTTCCACTTGTGGCTGATATACATTTTAATTATAAGCTTGCTATTTCAGCTATGGAGCACGGTGCTGATAAGATAAGGATCAATCCCGGAAACATCGGTTCTGAAGAAAACTTAAGAGCTGTAGTAGATGTTGCTAAAAGCAAAAACATACCAATCAGAGTTGGCGTAAACAGCGGTTCTCTTGAACAGCAGTTTATTGAAAAATATAACGGTGTTACTGCCGAGGGTATCGTTGAGAGCGCACTTGATAAGGTCAGAATGATTGAGGAACAGGATTATAACAACATCGTTATAAGCATTAAATCATCTGATGTACTTATGTCTGTTAAAACGCATAGACTTATTTCTGAGAAAACTGATTATCCGCTTCATGTCGGTATCACGGAGTCGGGAACGCTCTGGAGTGGAAATATCAAATCGTCTGTAGGACTGGGAATTATTTTGAATGAGGGAATAGGTGATACGATAAGGGTATCACTTACCGGAGATCCTGTAGAAGAGGTGAGGTCGGCGAAGCTTATTCTTAAGACGCTTGGACTTCGCTCCGGAGGGATATCTCTTGTTTCATGTCCTACCTGCGGAAGAACGCATATAGACCTTATCGGTCTTGCTGAAAAGACGGAAAAACTGATTAGTGAATATAGTGATTTAAATATCAAAGTTGCTGTAATGGGGTGTGCAGTCAACGGACCCGGCGAGGCCAGAGAAGCTGATATCGGTATAGCTGGTGGAGATGGAGTAGGACTTATTTTCAGACACGGAGAGATACTCAGAAAGGTTCCGGAAGACGCACTTCTCAGTGAGCTTAAGAAGGAGCTTGATAATGAGAGAAAAACTGTTTAAAGAGGTTTTTCAGGGGATAAAGCTGGATAAGGCAATAGACATGTATTTTGATGATGTCTATGTTACAAATGTTCAGCTTGTTAAAAGCACTGAGACCTTTTATGTTTATATTGAATCCAGACATTTAATTGCAAGACAAAGTATAAAAAAGGCGGAAGGAAGTATCCGTCTTTTTGTGTTTGGAGAATATTCGAAGAGCAAGGTAAAAATAATAGAAAAATATATTCTTTCTGCCCAGTATGATCTGGCGAAGCTCTATAGAGTGTACAAGGAAAGTATGCTTGAGGAGATGAGGGATTCGAGCTACGTTATTTACACGCTGGTAAAGGGCGGAAAAATAGATATACAGGATAATGTATTTAATATCGAAATTGAAGAAGGTACTATGTCGAAGCTCAAAAAGGGCGAGATAGAGAAGTATATCAACAGGCTTTTTATCAATAGATTTGGAATGAGTGTTAATACTGTAGTTAAGCTTATCCGGGTTCAGAATGAAACCGAGCAGGAAGAGGAAGTAGAGGACTCCTTTGAAGAGGAAAGCTACACAAGAAATGAGTTCCAGGAAAGACAGCGTGAGCTTGAGGAAAAGATGGTTCAGTCCTATGATGCTGAGTCTAACGAGGTATTAATTACAGCAGATATGGTCCAGAAGAAGGCACCTTCTGAGCCAAGCAAGAAGAAGGATTACAAGGCAACTGCGGATGATTACAGAAAGAAAAACTATAATGATGTTGACTGCTTCTACGGAAAGAATGTTGAAGCAGATATAGTTCCGGTTTCTTCGATAGTCGAGGAGCTTCCAAACTTTGTTGCTGTCAGAGGGCAGATATTTGGAATGGAAACCAGACCTATCAAGAATGAGAAAACTATTCTGAAGGGATATATAACCGACTTCACTGATACTATCGGCTTTAAGCTTTTTGTTAATAATGCTGACCTGGATCTTATTATGGAGGATATGAAGGAAAACTCTTTTGTAGTTATGAAGGGTGTTCCTGAAAAGGACAGCTGGTCGAAAGAGCTTATGCTCAGTAAGATCGACGGAGTGAAAAAGACTGTTGATTTTCGTGAGAAGCGTAAGGATACAGCAGAGGAAAAAAGAGTTGAGCTTCATCTACATACTAGATTCAGTGAGATGGATGCTGTAACAAGTGTAGAGGCAGCTGTTGGAAGAGCTATTGACTGGGGGCACAAGGCTATTGCGATAACAGATCACGGAGTTGTACACGGGTTTACCGAGGCCAACAAATATCTGAAGAGTCGTAAGGATGCACCTGAGGATTTCAAGATACTTTACGGAGTTGAAGGCTATTTTGTAGATGATATAAAAACTCTTGTTATGAACAGTCACGGTCAGAGTCTTGAAAGTGATTATGTCGTTTTTGATATAGAGACGACAGGTCTTTCGTTTAAGTTCTGCAAGATCATTGAAATCGGTGCGGTTCGTATGGACAGTGCGGGAAATGTACTGGACAGGTTTTCTGAATTCGTTAATCCTGAGGAGCCAATCCCATACAGCATCGAAAAGCTCACATCTATAAATGACAACATGGTCAAGGATGCTGATACGATAGACAAGGTCCTTCCGAGGTTCTTTAAGTTCTGCGAGGGGGCCATGCTTGTGGCACATAACGCAACGTTCGATACTACATTTATCAGAGTTAATGCAAAAAGACTTGGAATGGAGTATAACTTTACCGCGCTTGATACGATGACACTTGCGTACATATTCCTTCCTGAACTGGGACGTTACACGCTGGACCGACTTACTAATTATTTCAAACTTACAAATGCACATCATCATAGAGCGGTAGATGATGCTGAGGTAACCTCTGAGATTTTTGTAAAGCTCATGCATATGATAAATGAGTCGGGTGCCGAAACAGTTGATGATCTGAATAAGCTCGGAAGTGCATCTGCAGATACGATAAAGAAGGCGAAATCGTATCACGGAATACTGTTCTATACAAATGAAACGGGACGTACGAATCTCTACAGGCTTATATCTGAAGCTCATATAAAGTACTTCAATAAGAAGCCTCGTATTCCTATGTCGCTGATAGAGAAATACAGGGAGGGGCTGATAGTCGGTTCTGCCTGTGCTTCGGGTATGCTTTTTTCTGCCATACTTGACGGTGCGGAGGATGAAGAGATTGAAAGGCTCGTGAGATTCTTTGATTATCTTGAAATACAGCCTGTCGGAAACAACCAGTTCCTCATAGATGACGAGAAGATGGAGAGGATAAATACGGTAGAGGATCTTCGTGATCTGAATCGTCAGATAGTGGCTCTCGGAGAGAAGTATGATAAGCCTGTTTGCGCTACCGGTGATGTACATTTTCTTGATCCGGAGGATGCTATATCGAGAGCAATCATCCTCGATAGTACGAGAATAAAGCATATGTCCTCGAAGAAAAGAGAAGAGGTTCTTCATGAAATAGAGGAAAAGAAGAAGCTGGGACTTATTGATACGCATGTTGACTGTATCAAGGAGGAGATGAAGAAACAGCCGCCTCTTTATTTTAAGACGACTGATGAGATGCTTGAGGAGTTTTCTTATCTGGGTGAGGAAAAGGCGAAGGAGGTTGTCATCACGAATACCAACCTCGTTGCTTCCTGGTGTGAGAAGATGTCACCGGTAAGACCTGATAAAGCACCTCCAAGAATTGAAAATTCTGACCAGATACTTAGGACGATATGCTATGACAAGATGCATGAGATGTACGGACCGAATCCACCGGAGATAGTGCAGAAGAGACTGGATAAGGAGCTGGATTCTATCATTGGTAATGGCTACTCTGTTATGTATATAGTTGCACAGAAGCTGGTTTGGAAGTCAAATGATGATGGTTATCTGGTAGGCTCCAGAGGTTCGGTTGGTTCCTCCTTTGCAGCTACTATGGCCGGTATAACAGAGGTTAATCCGCTTCCTGCACATTATCTGTGTCCGGAGTGTTTCTATGCAGAGTTTGATTCTGAGAGAGTTAAGAAGTATGCCGGCGAGTGTGGTTGCGATATGCCGGATGCGGTTTGTCCGAAGTGCGGAAGCAAGCTGAAAAAAGAAGGACATGATATTCCATTCGAAACCTTCCTCGGATTCAAGGGTGATAAGGAGCCGGATATCGACCTTAACTTCTCGGGAGAGTATCAGCCGAGAGCGCATGCCTATATAGGTGAAATCTTCGGAAGAGACCATTCCTTTAAGGCGGGAACCGTTGGTACAGTGGCAGAAAAAACGGCGATGCAGTATGCGGTAGATTATTGCAAGTACAGAGGCCTTGATAAGAGCTGGCCGGAGATGGAAAGACTTTCAAGGGGCTGTATTGATGTTAAGAGAACTACCGGTCAGCATCCGGGTGGAATAATCGTTACTCCTGATGATGAGGAGATCTACAGCTTCACCCCGGTTCAGAGGCCGGCAAATGATCAGACCGTAGATATCATAACAACACATTTTGAGTACCACTCCATAGAGCATAACCTGCTTAAGTTTGATATCCTCGGACACGATGATCCGACAATGATCAGACGTCTGGAGGACCTGACGGGAGTAAATGTAAAAACGATTCCATTCGATGATAAAAATGTAATGGAGCTATTCAAGAGTACTAAGCCTCTCGGAATCGAACCGGAAGATTTAGGTGGAATACCACTTGGATGTCTGGGTGTTCCCGAATTCGGAACTGAGTTCGCTATGCAGATGCTTATTGACGCAGACCCTCAGAGCTTTTCTGATCTTGTAAGAATAGCCGGTCTGTCTCATGGAACTGATGTTTGGCTCGGAAATGCACAGAAGCTTATTCAGGAAGGAAAGTGTAAGCTTTCAAGTGCGATATGCTGTCGAGACGATATAATGGTTTATCTTCTAAATCAGGGACTTGATTCGGGTGATGCATTTACAATCATGGAAAGAGTTCGTAAGGGAACTGTTGCGAAGGGTAAGTGCGCTGAGTGGC
>JAEEGL013749383.1_pt1 | contig 18511 bp, 21 predicted proteins | sample 9134231 | NCBI WGS metagenome assembly JAEEGL01 (sample SAMN16246548, study PRJNA631951) | gut metagenome | biome: gut microbiome; feature: rumen; material: fiber-attached | host: Bos | place: Iran: Karaj | collected 2018-10 | reverse complement strand
TGTACGAAGTCTTCCATATTCGTCTAAGCCGTTTTTTCTGTTGTTCGTAATTCAATCATCAATAGTCACCATTCTGCTACCATCATCTTGCTCTTCCATTGTGACTTTGACCGTTTCTTCTGGTAAGTAGTCTTCTATCATTTCGGGCTTTTTTGTCTTTATCGAACACGTGTTTCAACTCCTGTAGAATCGTGATTTCATTTGAAATCGCATTGAATATGGATGTGAAATTTTCATCCTGTACTTGATAGAAATCGCCACTAATGGTAAGTGAGGATTCCCCATTCTTGTTTTTGATAATCGTTTTCATATTTTTTAGTTTTATAACCTATTAACCTATAAACCTATTAGCCTTTTATCTATCCCCATCTTCCCCATCAGTTCGGCATATTCGTTTCGAAATGCTAAGAATTACCCTCGACACTTTATTTATACGATAGAAATAAAACAAAAGCGGCGTTTTTGCTGTTTAATATGCAAAAACACCGCAGAAAGTAGCGGATTGCTCTATATTTTTGCAAAATTAGTTATTTTTTATATCTCTTTTCCGTTTTCTCAATTTCTTCTTTCATCTTTTCTCTCAACTCCTCTGGCTCCAACACCTCAACCTTATCTCCCATTGCCAGCAACTGAGTGATTAAATCAGGAGTGATACATAATCTATAAGTGAATTCTGCGAACTCGCCATACTTGGACTTGCCCTCTGACTGGCTTTTGTGAAGTGGCGTAGAACGAAGATAATCAGCCTGAACTCCATAGGTTCGGATTTTGACATTCGTAACAGGTAAATCTTTGTTCACATAGATGCCGACGACATTGGCAAAGTACTCGCGGGCATTGAAGTCTTTAGGCAGGCTGAAGTTGGCTTTTAGCACTTCAAGATGTAGAATGCGGTCAAGGGCAATGGTGCGTAATGCACTTTTTTCTTTTATATACCCAAGAAGATACCAACGACGATTGAAAACCTTCAGCGCATAGGGCTGAATATGAAATTCCTGTAAATGCTCTTCCTGCTCGTTTAAGTAACGCTGGTAATCAATTTGCAACTCAACATTCCTCTGCATTGCCATAATGATGTCATTCACGAATGCCGTACCCAGAGGAATCTCTTCCAGCAAAACTCTGTCCTTCATGCTTTTGTAGGTAACGAAATCTTGTGGAATGCTGTTTTTTTGTAACACCCACTTTGCCAACCTCTGGTTATCTAGTATCTCTGGATTTTTGACGTAATACACATTTTTCGAGCGGTCACAAGCAATATCCACACCAAACATCTCTCTGATGCCCTGGCGATGTTCGTGAAAAGTGCGTAGAGGTAAAGGTCCGTCGTAAATTGGGCTATCCTCCCATAACATATCAATCTCATCGAATGTCAAGGGACTGCTGTCCAGCAAAGTGTTGAGAAGCCAAAAATACTTAATGTATGTCTTACTTACCATAGTGTAATTGTTTCTTGCTAAATAAAATGTCTTTCTTTGGCATTGGAGAATGCACCTGCAAATATACACCTTAATATTTATATCTCCAAATTTTTTCCGTAAAAAAGCGATGTTCATTCGATTTCCTACCAACACCAATCGGTGACTTTCACCAGAACAATGTTATTTACGATTTCATGTTTCATGTTTTCATGGTTCATGGTTCAAGGTTCATGGTTAACGGTTAAGAGTCCCTTGTTTTTCCTGTTTTTTCTTTTACAGCTGTTGCATCCGTAGGATGGATGGTGGGGTATTTACAGGAAATAGGGCTTATGCCCTATCCTGTTTTATATCGCCCCGTTGGGGCTATGAGGTTCAAGAACCCCGTAGGGGTGACATAACAAAGGATAGGGTGTCAACCCTATCATCATATTATCCGGTTAATCCGTGGTTAAAGGTGTCAAGGGTTAAGGGTTAAGGGTTAAGGGTTCATGGTTAAGGGTCAAGGGTCAAGGGTTAAGGGTTAGAGGTTAGAGGGGTCGGCTAAAACTCCTTCTCAATCTTACAAAACAGGGGGAAAAACAGAAAAAAACGAGGGGAAAGAGAAGAAAAAGGGGTGGCGCATGGATTATATGCTGAATTCATTGTATATTTGTAGTGAAATAGGCAGTTGAAAAGAATTTGTAACCAAGAAAGTGAAGATGGTCAGCATTGCATCTAAATGGACATCGGTGGGCGTAGCCACAATCCTCCACTTTTTAGTGGACGGTCTTTGTCTGTGCTGCCTCTACCTTATCCAACCAAGAGACGCAGAAGAATTGTTGGCATTGTTTCTGACTTATAACCTGCTGGCGTTTACGACTCAACCGCTGACTGGATGGTGGACAGACCACTTGCGTCGATTGCATTGGGTTCTGTTGCTGAGTATCGGATTGCTGACAACGGCTGTCATTTTGCTGATGGTTTCCGGGCAACAATTACAAGCTTCATCCCTCTTTTATTGGTTGGTCGCAATCTTGTTGGGTATGGGTAACTCTCTATTTCATGTCTGGGGAGGGAAAACGACGGTTATGGTAGCCGGAAACGACATGCGAGCCTTGGGTATATTCGTCTCGACCGGTGCGGTAGGATTGGTGGTTGGCATGACTTGTGCTGGGTGGTGGTTGGCTGCTGGCATGTTGCTCACGATGGCTTTGATAGGCGGATTTGCGGTACATATTCCTGTATCAAACGGAAAAAGTGTCCCACAGGTTTCCAAGCAACCAGATCACGAAAGCCTCACTTACCTTTGGCTTATACCTATTCTTATATTTGTCCTAACACGCTCGTTCTTAGGCGAAACCCTCCCATCAAATCTTGAGAAAAACAATACATTGCTCTTCGTGCTGGCTGCTACTGCGACGGTGGGCAAAGCCGGAGGCGGATGGGTGGCACGAAAGTGGGGTGTAGGAACGTCCATCGTTGCGTGTGTAGGTGTGGCTGCTGCCTGCTTGTTGTGGACCATATCAGGCGCGAATCGGTTGCCTGCCGTGTTGATTGGAGTGCTAACGATCAACTTCACAATGCCGATGACGCTCTACTTGGCAAACAGGGTGCTGCCTGAACGAGAAGGAGCGGCTTTCGGACTATTGGCTGCGGTACTCATTCCTGGCTATATGTTTGCACACATGAGTGCGCCTCTACCCTTCCCAATCGACTTTATGCTGACTGCCTTGTTGCTGACCATTTCCGTAGAATTGGGTATGTTGCGACTCTTAGGAGAGAGAAGGAGAAAGGTGTTTATAGGTGCTGTGGTCCTGAATATCCTGACGAACATTCCGCTAAACCTCATCCTGATTTGGATAGGCAGTTCCGTAACCACACTTGCCATAGGCGAGCTACTGGTGCTGTTGGTGGAAACCATCGGCTACTACATCCTCGTTCGCGATTGGAAACAAAGCATCATCTACAGTCTGCTGTGTAATGCAACAAGTTTCCTGGTTGGTGCATTGATTCAATTGATCACTTAACCCATAGCCAATTAAACGATTCTACAAAAAAACTATCAAATAATAAACCTCTTAAACCACTAAACGATTATGATTATCCATCTATTAGACATTGCCCCCATGCCTTCTAGTTTTTACAGACGTATTGAGCGAGAGTCCGAGAAAGAAGTGAAGAAAGCAGAAAAAGAAGCGAAGAAAGCTGTGAAGCAGATGAAGAAAGCCACTAAACAGGCTGAGAAAGAAGCGAAGAAGGCCGAGAAGCAGATGAAGAAAGCCCAAAAACAGGCTGAGAAGCAGGCGAAGAAAGCTGAGAAACAGGCAAAGAAGGCCGAGAAGCAGTTCAAAGACTTTTCAGCTGCACCAGCCAAAACAATTACGACAATTCAGGAACGTACGGAAACCAACAGCGAAATGCAATACGCAGCAATGCCTACAGGACTGGTTCTATCAATTTGTGCGTCTCTGTTGATTTGTCTGGCTTCTGCCTGGTACTATCGTCGCCGCTCAAGCAAAGCATAAACAACGATACATATACACGACGAAGGCTCTGAACCCAGAGTCTTCGTTGCTTTTCTGATAAACACAGGAATTAACTGGTGAGCCCGCTTTGCATGTGAATTTCATCCGTAGCAAACTGAACTGCACTGAGTCGATGGGTAACAAAGATGATGGTTGTATCCACAAAATGCTCACGAATCGCCATCAACACCTTACGCTCTGTTTCGACATCGAGGGCAGACGTAGCTTCATCAAGCAACAGAATGCTACAAGGACGCAAGATGGCTCGTGCAATCGCAATACGTTGCGCTTGGCCTTCGGACAATCCTCCACCTCCTTCTCCACATTTCGTATCAAGGCCTTTCGGCAAATCGCGCACGAAGTCTGCTTGAGCCACATGAAGGGCTTCAAACATCTGCTCGCTGGTAGCTTCGGGATTTCCAATGCGGAGGTTCTCACGAATCGACCCCGAAAATAGGGTATTTCCTTGTGGCACATAGGAGAACGATCGTAGTGGAGGTGCTTGCACTTGTCCCTCCTGAGGTTCAACCAGTCGCAAGATGATGCGCAAGAGAGTGGTCTTTCCTGCACCCGTTTCGCCTAACACAGCCGTAAAAGTGCCTGGCAGGAATTCGTGTGAAAAATGGTTGAGCACCTTTTTAGCATCAGCAGCATATTGATAGCTTACATCCGTAAGACGAATGGAGGAAGTGACAGCATCCGTAGTCGAACCGCTTTCCACCTCTTCCATAGGAAGTTCCTCAAGTTCCATCAAACGTTCGGACGAAGCAAAACTATTGACCAGCGTAGGGAGCAATCGGCCAAGATCGAGCAGAGGATGCTGAATGCGCCAAACCAACTGGGTGAAAGCCATCAACATGCCCACCGTGATGATATTGTTCTGAACCTGAACAAGTCCGTAGGCTAATGCAGCAATCGAACCTCCTCGGAAGCCGATAAAGACGATGGTACGCGTCAGGATGGACAATCGCGCCCGTTGTTGTGTCTGCCATTGAAGCAGCTGCTGACGTCGAGCTAAACGACTGACCATACGATCGGCCATCTCCATCACCTTGATGACCATCTTGTGTTGGATGCTCTCCTGTATCGTGGCTTGCAAATCGCTATTGCTGTCTTTCAACTTACGGACTATCCGCCTCATCTTACGGAAGTACAACTTACTCAGCAACAAGAACACAGGACAACTGACAATAATGATGATTGCCAGCGTACTATCCATCAGAAGCAGATAGACGAACGAAGCAATAAACTGCACGATAATCGTCACCAAGAACGGCAGTACTTCAGCCATCAGGTTCACGATATCGTTCACATCGCCAAAAAGACGATTGAGCACATCACCACTATGGAATCGCTCGATACCGCTCCACCGACCCTTCAGAATACGTTCGAAAAACTGGCGTTGCATCATATTCTGGGTCCTCACACCCAGAACGGCAGCCAGCCACGTACGACTGATGTGACAGAGAAACTCAACAAACATGATGGCCACATAGAGTGCGACCATCCATAAGAGATGCCCTTCCTGCTTACCCGTAGCCACATCGGTCAACTGACGCAACTGTTCAACACTCCACAAGCCCAAACCAACTTGCAGCAATCCGACAATCACATTGGCAAATGCTTGAGTGCGGCATCCTTTATGATGGCTCCACAACCATCGTAGGATGCTTCGAGTGGGGTATTTCGTCTTGTTGAATTTCATGGAAGAGATGAGTTTTTGGGATTATTCTACTACACCTATCTGCTGCCACTCATCAACAATCGCTGCCACATCAGCTTTGGCTTCTTCGGCAGACACTTCGTATTCCTCGCATAGTTTGGCAGCCAATTCATCAACAGAAAAGTCTCCCAGCTCTGATGCAGCCTTCCACAGCCAAGCAGCAGAGTCGTTTAGCGAAAGCAACTTCCCAAAATTGATGGCATCCAATCCTTCGCCTACGATCACTTTTTCGCCACACACTTCGCGTAGCACAAATCCGTTCTTAATCTTCATATACTATTAACCTATTAACCTATTTTCTATTAAACGATTCACCTTTTACTTTTAACGAATCCCTTTTACTCTCCTATATACAGCCAACAGATACCTCCTGATGGGCAACAAGCGAAACCACACCTTTGCCGCACGTTGATACCAATTGCTATACAGATATCGTTTACGACCATCGGCATCCACCACATGAGTCGCGATGGCTTTTACGTCTTCAATCGTACAATGCTCTGTTCCAACCACGTTTCCATCGCCCATCAAGGTCACACGATTAGCTTCGATACGAATGATTCGGTGAACCACATAGCGGGTACCTTCAACCCAAGCCAACACAACATCGCCCACTTTGGGAGTTGATGGTTTCTGGAGGATGACACTCTCCTTTCCACCTATAATAAAAGGTAGCATGCTCCACCCTTTCACAGGGAAAGTGACGCTGATACCCTCATTGACCAGCCGGATAGCCTCTTGTATGATGAGTAAGTCGTTCATTCGGTAATTGTCGCGTTACAGATTCGAGCTGCTGCCTCATCGGGCAGACACTCAAGATGCCACACAGGGATGCTGGATGCCAAAGCGTTCTCCGTTTCATGCAATCCGTCTGCGATCATCGCATCCCATCGTTTTCCACTGATGCTGGGAACAAGCGCTGCATACGCCTGAAGGCCTTGCAGACGTTCGATCCGATTATACGGAGCCTGACTCAGTAGCACAACACCTCGCAAGGGATAGCTCACATTACGATAGCACGGAGTCTTTCCGCTCCAAGGGGAACCAAACACACGAACCCGACCGTCGTCCATGATACGCACAACAGGATTGTCATCATTCACGAGTTCTACTCCCTCGATCGCTTGTTGCCATAATCGCGCATGTGTGCTCTTGCCTGTTCCGCTTTTCCCAAGAAACAGATAAGCATTGTCCTTAAAACTGACTGCTGCTGCATGGAACAAAGCGGTCTGCAACCTCGCTGTCGCTAAAGCGAAAAGCACCATCAATGCGTTGTCAATCGCAAACTTCGTGAATTCACCTGTCAACAAGAGCCTCGACTGACGATAATCGGCTGAGCAGACAAGCCAAGCAGCTGTTTTACCTCCCAAACGATACTCAAACACAGGTTCGCCAGAAGCGGTTCGTCCACAGACGATTTCCTGCCCTTCCTCTTCCTGGGAGATTTCTATCGTATAATCAGGAGCGTCGCCTTTGCTCACATTCAACGCAAAAGCCACATGATTCGATGATGGGCAAGAAAAAGGAGCATAGTTACTCAGTAGTTCGGACAAATCATCCTCACTACAGATACGAAACACATGTTCTGCAACCTTATAATAATTTGTTATCATCGCAACGATTATCAATCATGATTACTCAATCAGCGTCTCACTCCCCTATTTCCGAGCATCAGCTCCCCACATCATTTTCTGACGCAGGGTAGAAAAGAACGAATGCTGAGGATGTACAACCACTTTCACACTATATGGAGCCTTGCGGATATGCAAATGAATATGATCGCTATAACTATGACTACGCCCATCGAGCGACACCAGGAAACTGCCACTCCGACTCTCTACACGGAGATCGATGACAGATTTATCATCGACCACAATCGGACGCATATTCAGGCTATGAGGTGCGACTGGAGTCAGCGAGATGGTATCCAGACGAGGAATGATAATCGGGCCACCCACACTCAAAGAATAAGCGGTAGAACCTGTTGGAGTGCCTACAATCAACCCATCGGCCTGATAGGTGGTGAGATACTCGCCATTCACGGAAGTATGGATGGAAATCATTGCCGAAATATCGTGTTTCAGGATTGCTATCTCATTCAGGGCATACGGATAGCCTTCCAGCACTTGTTCATCGCACGAAAGCTCTATGACGCTATGATGCTCTACATCGTATTTACCTTTAGCGAGATTCTTCAATGTTTGCTCCAGTTCATCTGGAGAGAAGTTAGCAAGGAAACCAAGACGCCCCATATTAACCCCCACAATCGGAATCTGGCGTGCACCCACTTTACTTGCCACATCAAGGAATGTTCCATCGCCTCCCATGCAAACCACCACATCGGCATCGAGCGGTTCACTCTTCGTGTCATCAAGAATTTGACATTGTGGCACATTGATTTGCAGATTGGAAGTCAGGAAGTCGTAAAACGAAGCTGGAATCAGCAAATCGGCTTGCAGTTCCTGAGCTACAGCAAAGAACTTCTGCACAGCTACCGATTTCTTCTCTTGGTAGATATTTCCGAATAACGCTATCTTAAATTTACCCTCTTGCATATATGATTTTTACCTTTTTTATCTAAAATAATCTTAATTACTGCACATGCTTCATTTTTTTTCGCTATTTTTGCGTGCAAATATACGAAATTATTAGAACCTCATCGATAGAAAGAAGGATAAAAATGACAAAATTAAGTGTAAATATCAATAAAGTGGCAACAATCAGGAATGCGCGAGGCGGCAACAATCCTGATGTTTGCAAAGTAGCAATTGATTGCGAAGCATTTGGGGCAGACGGAATCACCGTGCATCCTCGTCCTGACGAACGACATATCCGCTATCAGGATGTGCGCGACTTAAAGCCGATTCTGAAAACCGAGTTCAACATCGAGGGATATCCTCAACGTAGCTTCATCGACTTGGTGAAGCAAGTGTGTCCGGCTCAAGTGACATTAGTGCCAGATGCTCCTGCACAAATCACGTCGAATCATGGGTGGAACACCAAGATGAACTTGGAATTGCTGACTGACATTGTGGCAGAATTTAAGGAGAAGCCCATCCGTGTGTCGATATTCGTCGATGCTGACCCAGAGATGGTTGAATATGCAGCACGCATCGGAGCCGATCGCGTAGAGTTGTACACAGAGCCGTATGCCACCCATTATGAGCGCAACCCAGAAATGGCTATCCGACCCTTCATCGAGGCTGCCAAGCAAGCTCGTGAATGCGGATTAGGCCTGAATGCAGGGCACGATCTCAGTTTGGTGAATCTTGGCTATTATCTGCAGCAGATACCATTCACAGACGAAGTAAGCATCGGACATGCGCTCATCTGCGACGCACTTTATTTAGGATTAAAAGAAACTATCAAACAATACAAAGAACTATGCAAGAATTAAGTATCCTTGAATTAGCCAAACAAGGCGGATGGATCATGATTGTCCTAGCCGTCCTCTCAATCATCGCAGTCTATATCTTCACCGATCGCTTCATTGCTATCCGCAATGCAGGCAAAGTGGACAAGTTGTTTATGGATCGCATTCGCGATTACATCAAGAACAATGATGCACGTAGCGCTATCAACTATTGCCGTGTGACCAACACAACCACCTCACGCATTATCGAGCGTGGTATCAGCCGAATCGGACGTCCTGCACCCGAGATTCAGGCTGCTATCGAAAACACAGGCAACCTCGAGGTAGCACAGTTGGAGAAACGATTGCCTGTTTTGGCTACAATCGCTGCTGGAGCTCCGATGATTGGATTCCTCGGTACCGTAATCGGTATGGTCGAAGCCTTCTGGCAGATGTCAAACGCAGGAGGTAATCTCGACATCAGCATGCTTTCAAGTGGCATCTATCAGGCGATGGTGACAACGGTAGGAGGTCTTATTGTCGGCATCATTGCACTCTTCGCTTACAACTATTTGGTATCAAAAGTCGATGGAGTGGTCAACGAAATCGAACGCGAATCTCTGTCATTCATGGACTTAATGAACGAATAAATTATGGCATTAAAACGCAGAACAAAGATAACCCCGACCTTTTCGATGTCATCAATGACCGACATCATCTTCCTGCTGCTCATCTTCTTTATGATTACCAGCACGATGATTGCCCCGAATGCCATCAAGGTGCTGCTACCACAGAGCAAGCAGCAGTCGGTCGTCAAGGCCAAGTCGTATGTAACCATCGACAAGGACCTAAATCTCTATGTTGCTGTGGGTAACGGAAACGCACAACCTGTCACACTCGAACAACTGCCGAACGTGATTGGAAAGGCCACAAACGACACGACAGAGATGTTCGTCTCACTCTTTGCCGACGAATCCGTACCCTACAAGCATATCGTAGAAGTTCTCAATGTAGCCAACGAGAACCACTTCAAGATGGTACTCGCAACAAGACCACCTGAGCAATGAACAAAGACAAAAAACGTAAAGTCATATCAACCTTCACGACGATTGCAGTACATTTGCTGCTGCTCATCATCCTGATGTTCGTCACCCTCAAGGTCGCTAAGCCCGATACCTTCGAGGATGGTGTTCCTGTGCTCTTAGGAAATGTGGAAGATGCTGCAGGACCTGACCTCAATTCCCTACCTGCTGAGCAAGAGGAAACAGACCTTCCTGAACCAGAATCCCAACCCGAGGAGGTCGAGGAAGTCCCAGCGCCTCCTCAGCCAGAAGACGTCAAGCCACAACCTGCAAAACCAACTCCTCCCCCTGCTCCTCAGATCACCCAAACGCATGAACGTTCGATTGCTGCTGAGGAAGCAAAGAAAAAACGAGAGGAAGAGGCGGCACGCAAAAAAGCAGCTGAGGAAGCCGCTAAGAAGGCTGCCGCAGAAGAAGCTGCACGAAAGAGAGCGGCCGAAGAAGCAGCAAAGAAAGCTGCTGCAGAAGAGGCTGCACGAAAGAGAGCGGCCGAAGAAGCCAAACGTAAGGCGGAAGCTGAAGTTGCACGAAAGAAAGCAGAAGAGGATGCGGCACGCAAAGCGGCTATCAACAGCAGAATGGCGGGAGCTTTTGGAAATGGAGGCAATCAGGGAAGTAGCGGCAACACTACTGGTAATGGAAATCAAGGAAGCCCGAATGGAAATAGTACCACAGGGGCTGTAAGCGGCGCTGGAGGAGTAGGTACGGCTCAAGTTGGAACACGAAAGGTAATACATCTGGAAGATCCTGCATACGACGATCCTACTAGCGAAGGAACCGTTGTGGTAGCTATCACGGTAAATGCAGCCGGACGAGTGATTGCTGCCTCTATCAAAAGTGCAACCACCACTTCGGCCACATTACGAAATGCAGCTACAACAGCAGCACGCAAATCGTCATTCACAGCAGGTGCTGACAACGAACAAGGCACCATCACCTATAAGTTTAAACAACGTTAATGAACTTTATCACAAAACTTTGGCTTCGTCTGGAATGGAAGCAGAAGCACTACCAGCCACCAATTACTAAGTCCGACGAGGAACATGTATGTGCTTTTTGCGGAGAGCACTACACGGGTAACTTTTGCCCTCAATGTGGATTGGAATTCGGACGCGAACGATTTACTTGGCGCACCATGCTGCTCAACCTAATGGACCTTTGGGGAGTAGGACGTCGTAATGTATTCCTCACCATCGGCCACTTGCTTTGGCGTCCTGGCTACTTGATGTACGACTACCTGCGAGCTAAACATCGCGCCTATTTTCCTCCGATTCCATTATTGGTAGCTATCTGCCTGCTGTTCACTCTTTTGGTTCATACGTTCGATATCAATTGGGACCAAGACCTCGATTTAGATATCCAAGACACAATTGAGAACAGTCGAAACACTACGATTGATGAAGATGTGACGGATCGGGAGGTCACGGAAAAAATGGAAAAGCAGTTGATATCAATTGAAAAATTGTTGAAAGCAGAGAAGGAATGGAGTCGTGACCACCTTGAGTACTCGCTTATCATCTCCACCTTCTTGTTCATTCTGCTGGCCAGTTGGATTTTCTATCAATCGCCACGCATCAAACTAACGATTGTCGAGAGTTTCTATGTTCAGACATATATTGCCTGCCAGATGATGATTGTCGCCATACCCTATACGCTCATCAGGGGAGAAATATGCGCATCCGGGACTTTACCCTACCCCTTACCGAGCCTCTTGTCGTTCGCCATTCTGGTTGTCGATTATCACCAGCTATGCGGTTACTCCATTTGGGGAACCATTTGGCGACTCTTCCTCATGATTGGCACATACCTTCTATTCGAAACGATAATTGGAATTATATTTACCGTCTTATACCTCGTAATACCAATTATTTTCACTTAAGAAGTTTGCAACCCTTAAGGGTAACAATTGCAGCCCTTAAGGGTAATAATTGAAAGTGCCAATAGCTATTTTTGCCTAATAATGCCATTTTTTTAAAAAAAACAAGCATTATTTGACAATTTTTATCGATGGAACTATTTTTTTTTGTATTTTTGTCGCGGATATGTTACGAGTATTTACATTCATACGCAGAACATTATCCGTACGACTCAGTCTTACTGTTGTCTGCGCGATAACATCGCTGCTGATAGTAGCGCTTTTAGTCATGTTTCTATATTCGCGCCGAGTGATTAAGGACGAAGTGTTGCTAAAAGCCGAAGAAACCTTGGAATGTACCTCCCAACAAATCGACAACATATTGCTGAGTGCCGAACAGGCCACTGGTAATATGATGTACAACATTTTCTATCATTTAGACGATCCTGACGAGATGTACGAATTCAGTCGGAAACTCGTAGAAAAAAATCAGTTCATCAAAGGATGTGCCATTGCAATGGAACCTTATTATTATAAAGAAAAAGGTGAGTGGTTCATGGCTTACAACCATCGTCCACATATTGAAGGTGTAAAAATATCCGACCAACCCATTGTCCAAAATGATACGTTTGGAAATGTGCCCTACAACCGACAAATCTGGTACACCAAACCTTTTCAAACCAATCAACCCGTATGGATTGGTCCTATCCCTGACCCTTATGCAGATGGTGAGGCCATTATTACTTACAGCATCCCTTTGACTCAAGATGATGGACAGAAGATTGGTGTAGTGGCTGTCGATATAGCAATAGGCCAGCTAACGAATGTGATTCATGAAACAAAACCTTCGAAACATTTCTATGCTATGTTGTTGAACCACGAGGGAAAATTCATCATCAATCCCACCCTTATCGCCAAAGACACGACCTCTCAATACACCCCTGCGTTAGACTTCCCCGAGAAACTACTCCATACCATGCTTGCTGGCGAAACGGGCTATAAGCAATTAAAGCATAACAACCATCACGATTACGCATTCTACAAACCATTCGTACGTAAAGCCGACCCACATCGATCGACGGAGGAACCTAACTGGGCAATCTGCATCGTCTATCCCGAAGAGGACATTTTCAGCAACTACAACCAGTTGCTGACATACACGTTGATTATTGGACTCATCAGCGTAGTTCTGCTCCTGGTGCTCTGCCAGCTAATCACCCATCATCTGCTTTCTCCACTGCGTCTGCTTACCGAGGCAACCCATCGCATCGCTAACGGACACTATGAAGGAACTATTCCCCCAAGCAAACATATTGACGAAGTGGGACGTCTGCAAGATAATTTCAAGCAGATGCAACAGTCGCTGTCTGTACACATCTCCGAATTGGAGCAACTGAACACCCAGCAACATGAGCGTACAAAAAGCTTGAAAAAAGCTTACGAGAAAGCAAAGGAAGCCGACCGCATGAAGATTGCGTTCCTACACAATATGACCAACAAGATGATGGAACCTGTTGACATCATCTGCTCAAAGGTCGAAAAACTCTGCGACGACTCAAACCAGCGCTCCGCCCAAAAGTCCGACAAACTAGTGAAAGATATCGAGCGACAATGTATAATTGTTGTTGAGCTACTGAACGACCTGTTAAGGGTGTCAGAGCGACTCACTTCAAAACGATAATAGCCATGCAACCTATAGAACGAAAATTCCGGCAATCACTCTCGTCGAAGCTCATCGTAGGCATACTGCTGCTTGCGATGCCTATCTACGTAGTGTCGATCGGATTCTTGTTCTTCCAGACACGCTCCTACATCAAACAAGAAGCGACAGAGCATGCAATAAGCAAACTCAACACAGCCTCACATCGTATTGACAGATACCTTCGAATCGTTAAGACAGCCACAGACATCACTGATTGGCTTGCAGAGGAACACTTCACACCCGATTCGCTGCTCGCATACTCACGGCGTATCGTCGAACTCAACAAAAACATCGACGGATGCTCCATCAGTGCCGAACCCGACAAATTCCCACAACACGGCAGATATTTCTCAGCATATACCATCAGAAGAAACGACTCCGTCATCACAGTCATTGAAAAGCCCTACGAATACTTCACAAAGCAATGGTACACAATGCCCAAAAACTTAAAAGGATCCGGATGGGTAGTGTACTACGATAATGAAGACACATTGGACGTAGTGCTCGACGGAATGCTTGCCACCTATTGCAAACCTCTCTACACGGCCGACAGCCTACTGCTCGGAGTCGTATCAGCCGACCTCTCTCTGAAAAGAGTCTCAAAAGCCATTTCTGCCGACAAGCCATTTCCCAACTCCTATTATGTGATGGTCGACCGATACGGACGCTACGTCATCCACCCCGACTCCACAAGACTATTCACAAGCACCATCTTCAGCGGAGCCGATCCTAACAGCCAATCCGACCTCATCGCACTCGGACACGAAATGACATCCGGCAAAGAGGGAAGCATGTCGGTCAATGTCAATGGGAAACCATACATCGTGTGTTTCAAACCCCTTACCAATGCACGATGGAGCCTTGCACTCATCAGCCCTGAAAGCGACATCCTTCAAGGCTACCAACGACTGACCAACATCATCATACCACTCTTGATATTAGGATTAATACTCATACTGATACTCGGACGCAAATCAGTAGTTCACGCCATCAGTCCGCTGGACCTCCTTGTCGAGCAGTCGCAGCGAATGGCTGCCGGCCATTACGACCAACAGATAGAACAAAGCAAACGACGCGATGCTGTAGGACAACTACAAAACAGCTTCAAACTTATGCAAGCATCGCTCAACCGCCAGATGAGCAAGATAGAAAAGGCAAACGATGAAATCATACAAAGAAACGAAGAACTGGCACGAGCCAATCAACTGGCTGAAGAAGCTGGCCGACAGAAAACCGTCTTCATACACAACATGACTCACCAAATCCGAACCCCGATGAACATCGTAATGGGATTTGCACAAGTGATGGAAGGCAATTTCGACCAATTCCCGCAAGAAGAAACGAAAAAACTGGCCGAACTCATGAATACTGATGCTAAGAAACTACGCCGAATGGTGGAGATGCTCTTCGACAGCTCAGAAATGGGAACATCCGAAGAACTCAAAAACAAACAATCAGAAGATATTTCGTGCAACGAAGCAGCACGAAACAGCATCAACGACACCATCAAGCGATTCCCGTCACTACAAATCGAATTCGACACAGCACTACCCGACTCTGTCTGCATCCACGGCAACCGCCTGTTCCTCATGCACAGTCTGCGAGAGGTGCTCTATAACTCTGCCAAATATTCCGACGGAAAGCATATAGCTATGCGAGTATCAGAAACAGACGAATACGTTCAGTTTGTCATCGAAGATACAGGAACAGGCATACCACAGGAACACCGAGACAAGATATTCGAGCCATTCCAGAAAATCGACGAACTGTCTGAAGGACTGGGACTGGGACTCCCACTCACACTTCGCCATGTAACCCTTCTTGGAGGCACCCTCACGCTCGACAACGATTACTCCGACGGCTGTCGCTTCATCATTCAATTACCCAAAGCAGGATTAACAACTCCCGAATCCTAAAGAACAAAAGCCTAATAAGCTCTATTCTCTTATTTTTCTCTATCTCATCTCTAAAGGAATCTAGGGACGGTTTTCTTCGAACAAGCGTGGGTTATGCTCGGATAATGCTGGGTTATTGAAAAGGGGGAAAAGATAAGTGTTTTTCATCGAATCATCCGAGGAATTTGGCATACCGTATGTCGAAACGGTCCCACACTGGGACTGAAGCGGTCCCATACTGGGAATAAAAACATGATGCCCAGGTAAAGAATTGTAAGTATTCTTATTTTGGGCTGAAGACAGAAAAGAAGAAAGGAGGGCTGAAACCCTCCTCTCTGTATTTTTATTGTGAACCTTACATCACTCTATCACGTATGCTTTCAGCACTTTCATTTCTTTCAACGGGCGGTTGTTTTCATTGACGCGTGTCTTCTCAATGTCCAAGACGGTCTTCATACCCTCTACAACTTCTCCGAATACAGTATATTCCCCATCGAGCCAAGGAGCTCCGCCATAGGTGCGATAGTCGCGTGTCTGCTGATCGTTGAAGGGTGTTGGTGGATTCTCTGACGTCTCAAAGACAGCATCGTCGTGGAGTTTCTCGAGCAGGTTGCTCAACCCCTTCGTGTCGCGTGCCTTACGGAGTGCTTCAAGCTTCTCTGCATTCTGTTCCACCCGCTTGGCATACAGCAGCTCTGCGGCCTGTTGGGTGCGTGCAGCATGGAGTTCGCGCAGTTGATCGTCGTTGAATGAGCGTCCTGTCACGATGTAGAACTGATAGTGGTCGGACTTCTTTTCGGGGTTGACATCATCGCCTTCGCGAGCAGCTGCCACCATACCACGCTTGTGATAATATTTCGGATAGATAATCTCTGCGGGTATCCATTCCGATGGATCAGGAGCGAGTGTGTCACCGTTTGTATCAAACTGGATGGGTTGCTCACCTGTTTGAATCATGAAGTTGCGAATGATACGATGCCACATGACTCCATCGTACTTCCCTTCTTTGACATTACGAATGAAGTTGTCACGATGGAGCGGTGTGTCATTATAGAGTTTGATGCGTATGTTGCCTGCTGTGGTTTCCAGCATCACTTCGGTTTCCTTTTCACCTGTCTGCCCACTACATGACATAAAGGTGAAAAGTACGGCGAAGAGTCCTATGAATATCTTAGTGTTCATCTTGTACGTATTCATTGACGGGTGCTGCTGTTGGCAGGTTCTCATGAAGGGTCAAGTAAGCACAGCCCTCTACAAACAATGCAAACGGAATAGCAAAATAAATTCCGATGCAGCAGAGCAAGAGACCTATCAGTATGATTCCAAACTCAGTGATTTGTAAGCCTAACACGCTCCAGAAATTGCCCTTTGTCATGTTCCAGCTTGCAGAGAGAGCGTCGCCAATTCCTGCTTCAGGATGATCGAGGATGTACCAATCTGCGAAAGCCAGACGGGTAGCGAAGAAAATACCTGGGATGATGCAGAGAACTGTACCAACCATGATGATAAGTCCCACTAGGAGGTTCACTGCAAAATATTTCAGATAGGTCATTACAGACATCTTGAATCCTTCGAACGACACCTTGACCATGATGCCGCGAATAAGTTTCAGGAGTGTAGCAGTGAAGCCTGCATAGAAAATAATGTAAAGGATGTAAAGAATGGTAGATACAATATTGCTGAGGACGGAAGGGGAATATGCGTCCATCATTTTCTGTAGGCTATTCATATCTTGTGATTGGACAGCCTTCATGTTATTAGCCCAGAAGTCTTGTGGAACAGCCAAAGAATTAATCATACCGGTTAGAATGCTAAATCCAAAAATAATGGCTGCAAGCAAAAGTCCGTGTTTTTTAGCAAATTCCCAACCTTGGGAAACTGCATCTGATACTGATAATGATCTCATAATTTCAAAAATTTTTATAGTTAATAATTACTTCCATTTAAGATATGCCGCCAAACCCAAGAGGACAACAATGAACAGCCCCAAAATGATATACGAAGCGATTGGGCTATGTTTTTCGACAGGTTCATCACTCAATCCACGCAAGCGGTTGACAGCCTCCACCTTTTGCATCAGGTAGTCGATAGTGCGTTGGTCGGGACTTACGCTGAAGGTCTCGGTACGATCGATAGGCAGCAGTGATTTCACCTCTTCGATTGAATAGCCGTTGTAATTGCTTGATGGAGGCAACAGCATCAAACTGATTTCGACATTCTTGGTTCTGCACACTGCTTCGAGGTCATCCCTTACAGCAGAATAGAGAACAGGGTTGAGACGCGCATCGCCTCCGACAGGATCTTCATTGAAGAAGTCGGACAGGATGAAGGCTCGCACATATCGGCTGTTGCTGTGTTTGATGAGCGAATCCAACACTTGCAGCATACATCCCAAATCGCTATACTGATAGAAGTCGGCATCTACGACGTCGTCTTTCGTTGCAACCGTTTTGGCGAAATTATACACACGGAGTGCATCTCGCTTTGTTGCAGCAACATAGAATGTGTCGATTGCATGCTGAATACCTTTTAAATAAATGTTATACTCGCCCGACACATCAACCAGCAACAGATAGTCGACTTTCTCCACCTGTGCCTTAGCCACCTGACCAAACGTTGTAAGCCAAAGCAACAACATTCCCGCAAAAATCCTCAATTGGTTGTTCTTCATTTTCTTTTGTTCTGTTTCAGTGGACAAAGTTAGCACAAACTCGGAAAATGACCAAATAAATCATTGAGATTTGTCAGTAATTGGCATAGATTTTTGTGTTTATGACCGACAATGTGGCAGAATTGGCAGAAAAAAAATAATTGGCATCTGATTTGCGGAAAAGGAAATTGGTAAGTCGTCAAAGCGTTGAATCATCTGAGAGTTGAAGACGATAGTAAACAGAATAATAACAATAAAATAGTAATAAGATTATGGGAAAGATTATTGGAATTGACTTAGGAACCACAAACTCATGTGTTTCTGTAT
>JAEEGL011382607.1_pt1 | contig 18513 bp, 15 predicted proteins | sample 9134231 | NCBI WGS metagenome assembly JAEEGL01 (sample SAMN16246548, study PRJNA631951) | gut metagenome | biome: gut microbiome; feature: rumen; material: fiber-attached | host: Bos | place: Iran: Karaj | collected 2018-10 | reverse complement strand
GCGGGATCGCAGCTGCCGCAGCGGGTGCCCATCAGCAGGCCTTCCAGGGGCGTCAGGCCCATGGAGGTATCCTGGCACTTTCCGTCCATCACGGCGCTCAGGCTGGAGCCGTTGCCCAGATGGCAGATGATGATCTTCTTTCCCATGGGGCTGATGCCCAGGAACTCGCAGACCCGGCGGCTGACATAGCGGTGGCTGGTGCCATGGAAGCCGTAGCGGCGGACATGCAGCTTTTCCTCGTACATCTTCGGTACGCCGTACATATAGGCCTTGGGCGGCATCGTCTGATGGAACGCGGTATCGAACACCGCGACCTGGGGCGTGCCCTTCATGACCTTTTCGCAGGCTTCAATGCCCATCAGGTTGGCGGGATTATGCAGCGGTCCCAGGGGGAAGCAGTCACGGATCGCCTGCTTGGCCGCGTCGTTCACGATAACGGAAGCCGTGAACGCGCTGCCGCCATGCAGCACCCGGTGGCCGACCGCGCCGATCTCATCGGTGCTTTTGATGACGCCGTATTCCGGATCCTGGAGGATCTTGAGCATCAGCTGGGCAGCGGCTTCATGATCCGGGATCTCCTGGGAGATCTCCGTCTTCTTTTCGCCGGCGCTGTGCTTCAGTTTGCTGCCTTCAATGCCGATCCGTTCAACCAGGCCCTTGGCCAGCTCCTTTTCGCCGTCCATATCGATCAGCTGGTATTTCAGGGAGGAGGAACCCGCGTTCACAACCAGAATTTTCATATCGTTTCGTACTCCTTCGTTTATTTGAACACCAAAGATGATTATACTCCCGTTCCGCTTGAAAATAAACCCCAAAAAATGCTACACTCATCATGTCCGAATCATATCATTCTGAATTCTGATTTCATCATTCTGAATTTTACCGGAGGGGGGTGCCTGCCATGAAGATCCTGGGGATCGTCGCGGAATACGATCCGTTTCATCGCGGGCACCTTTTCCACCTCTCAGAGGCAAAAAAGCGGATCTCCCCGGACCTGACGCTCATCGCGCTGTCCCCCTGCGTGAAGCAGCGGGGAGAGCTGGCGCTCTTCTCGCCTTCCGACAGGGCGCGCTGCGCGCTTGAAGCCGGCGCGGACGCCGTGTTCAGCCTTCCGGTTTGCTGGACGGTCCGCGACGCGGAGCATTACGCGCTGGGCGCCGTCGCCCTGCTGTCCCGGCTGGGAGCAACCCATCTGGCGTTCGGCGCGGAAACCGCAGATCCGGATCTGCTTTCCGGAGCGGCGGACCTGCTGGAATCCCCTTCCCGCGTGTTTGAAACCGTCCTGAAGGACAGGCTTTCCGCCGGCGCCGGCTGGCCGGCTGCCGCCTCCGCCGCGCTTTCTGCCGCGATGCCTGAAGCGGCAGGCCTCCTGGACCGTCCGAACAACATTCTCGCGGTCAGTTATCTCCGCGCGATCCGCCGCCTGAACCTGGCCCTGGAGCCTGTGATCATTCACCGTACGGGCAGTTACCACGCCGCCGCGGTCGACCCGGCCGCGCCGTCCGCCTCAGCGCTTCGGGACGCGCTGCTCTCCGGCAGTTATACGGAAGCAGCCGCCGCTCTGCCTGAATACACCGCGGCGATCCTCCGCCGCCGGTTCCTGGATGGCCGCGTTCCGGATGAACGGATCCTGGACAGCCTGCTGCTCTCACGGCTCCGCGCCATGGACGGAGCAGAATACGCGCTCCTTCCCGACCTTTCCGAGGGACTGGAAAACGCACTGAGGACAGCTGCCGCCGCGTCCCGTTCCCGCCGGGAACTCATCACGTCCCTCTCCGGAAAACGCTATCCCGCCGCCCGCGTCAGCCGCCTGTGTGCCTGCGCGCTGCTCGGCCTGACGAAAGAGCGCCTGGAGAATGCTCCCCTGCCCGGGAACGCCCTGCTGCTCGGCCTGCGGAAACGTCCGGAGATGACCGCCCTGTGGAAAGACCCGGCCTTCCCGGTGATCGCCTCCTTCACGGAATGGAAAAAGGCGGCGGATCCGGCCGATCTCGCGGCATGGCGCCTGTGGGCGCAGTGCTGCCGGCTGCCGGACACGCTGCCTTTCACAGAGAAGACAGTAACGGTTGATTAAACCGGACGGAAAGCTTCCGTCCGGTTCGTTTCTGTTTATTGCCCGAGGATCCTCCTGGCCACGTGAACGCCGCTGGCACTGGCGTGTGACAGGCTGTGCGTCACGCCGCTGCCGTCCCCGATCACATACAGGCCGGGATAACCTGTTTCGAGGTTCTCGTCCAGTTCCACTTCCATGTTGTAGAATTTGACTTCCACGCCATAGAGCAGGGTGTCGTCGTTGGCTGTGCCGGGCGCGATCTTGTCCAGCGCGTAGATCATCTCGATGATCCCGTCCAGGATCCGCTTCGGGATCACCAGGCTCAGGTCGCCCGGCGTGGCCGCCAGAGTCGGTGTCACAAAGGAATCCCCGATCCGGGACGGCGTGCTCCTCCGGCCCCTGACCAGGTCGCCGAAACGCTGCACGATGACCCCGCCGCCAAGCATATTGCTCAGCCGGGCAATGGACTCACCGTATCCGTTCGAATCCTTGAAAGGCTCTGAAAAGTGTTTGCTCACCAGCAGCGCGAAGTTGGTGTTTTCCGTATGCTTTTCGGGATCTTCATAGCTGTGGCCGTTCACCGTGACGATCCCGTTCGTATTCTCGCTGACGACGGCGCCGTGGGGATTCATGCAGAAGGTCCTGACCAGGTCCTCAAACTTCTCTGTCCGGTATACGATCTTGCTTTCATACAGCTCGTCCGTCAGATGGCTGAATACCTGGGCCGGCAGCTCCACCCGGACGCCGATATCGACGCGGTTGCTCAGGGTGGGGATCCCCAGTTCCCTGCAGACGCCTTCCATCCACTTGCTTCCGCTGCGTCCGACCGAGATCACACAGTACCGGGCCGTGAAATGCCTGCCGTCTTCCAGGGTTACCCGGTATCCTTCACCCTCCCGGGAAACGGATGCCACCGCGGTTTCAAAGAAGAAATCCGCCTTGTTCTTCAGTTCCCTGTACAGGTTATCCAGCACGATATAGTTGATATCCGTTCCCAGGTGGCGCACCTGCGCGTCCAGCAGGTGCAGGCCGTTCTGCAGGCAGGTTTTCCGGATGGACGTGTTGGCCGTGGAATACAGCTTTGTTCCCTGTCCGCCGTACTTCAGGTTGATCTCGTCCACATAACGCATCAGTTCCAGCGCCCTGGCTTTTCCGACATGCTCATGCAGGCTGCCGCCGAAATCATTGGTAATATTGTATTTCCCGTCGGAAAAAGCGCCCGCGCCGCCGAATCCGCTCATGATGGAGCAGGTTTTGCAGCGGATGCAGGACTTCACCTTCTCCCCGTCAATCGGGCATTTGCGCCTGTGCAGTTCCCTGCCCAGCTCAAACACAGCGATCCGCATCGGCTTTTCTGCTTTTTCCGCCAGCTCGTAGGCCGTAAAGATCCCGCCGGGACCGGCTCCGATGATCAGCACATCATAATCCATGGTTCGTCCAGTCTTTCTGTCTGTTGTCCGGGTTTGCTCCGGCCCGGAAATTATAACATCTGCGGGGTAAAAAAGGAAATGTTTTTTGCTTTTCTTTTCAGAATTGTTTCATCTTTTTGTCGAAAATGTGCATTTCCTCTTTTATCTTCTTTTTATCTATAGTATAATGAGATTTGATACTTCAGTAATTCCCCCGAAGGAGTGTTGTACTCATGCGGAAAATCTTCGCCCTGCTGCTTGTCTTGCTTCTGTTGCTGCCGTTTGCCCTGTCCGCGGCGGAAGCGCCTTCACCTGCGCCGACCATGACGCTGGAAGAGTGGGCAAAACAATCCGTAGGAGAAGACGATCCCCTGCATTTCGAGGTGGTCCCCTACGATGAACTGCCCCCGGTGGTAGAAGGCCAGCACCATTATCTGCTTCTGTGCATCGACCAGTGGGCGCGGGACGCCCGTCCGGATGGGATTGACGTCCCCACCTATGCCGACGGCAAACGGATGGATAATTACGGCAACACCGACGGTATTGTGATCCTGACGCTGGATACGCGTGCCCACCGCATCATGCTGACCTCCATCATCCGGGACGCGCTCATCCGCAAGACGAACCTGGGTGAAGAAGAGGAAAAATACGGCCGCATCAACCGCATCTATAACGACTACGGGCCTGAAGCGCTGTGCCGGATCATCAGCCAGCATCTGGGCGTCAGGATTGAGAAATACATCCTTTTCACATTCAAACAGGTCGCCAATATTGTGGATTATCTCGGCGGCGTCCAGATTGAGCTGAACGCAGCTGAAATCGAGGCGCTCCGGTATACTACGCTCCAGGGTACGGTCACCGACCCGAACGGCCATGATATCCAGTCCGGCGGATACCATCCCGAAGGACTGTACACCTTCAAAACCGCCGACTGGGCGGAAGAAAAAAACAAATCCACAGCCGAAAACCAGAAGAACGATCCGTCCAAAGTCGTCAAGCGCACCGGCGGTTGTTCGGCGGTGCTTTATATGCGGATCCGCAAGTTCGGCGGCGGCGGGGATTTCATGCGGACTGCCCGCGCCCGGAAAGTGCTGAGCCTGCTGGCGGACAAATGCCGCGAAATGACCTGGGATGACGCGCAGGCGCTGGCCAACAACATTCTTGAAAACAACAACAAGACCAACATGAATCTGGACGATGTGCTTCAGGCAGCCAAATACGCTTTTGATCTTCGGGAATGCACCATTGAAGAACTCCGTATTCCGGTGGAAGGCGCGGTCCGTTCCCATCATTATGCCGGTATGGCCACGCAGGAGATCAACTGGGCATACTGCCGGGAAGAAATGGCTGATTATCTGCAGAACAGTTTCCTCGTCGCGGACGACGAAGACGACGATGATTTCTGAGAACTGAAGGGGCCGGAAGATGAAATGTCCTGAATGCGGTCAGTGGAACCGCGCATCCATGCCTCACTGCATCAAATGCGGCGCGCCGCTCAATATTGACGGGGTCTCTCGTCTGCAATGGAAGGATACGCTGAAGGATGGCGGCCCTTCCACTGCTTACCTGCGCGCCGATGAATTCGGTCAGGTGGATGCCACGCCGGATGCCCGTGATGAACTGGCCGGTGAAATGCAGGACCTGAAAAAGCGCAAACGCGAAGGCGCCGAACGCCAGAGCCGTCTGAGCAGCAAATCCCGGGAACGGTCCGCCTCCGAAGTAATCGTCACGGAAGAACCCGCGTCCGCGATCCGTTCCGGCAAAGCAAGGCATGACGATGTCCCGCAGACCGCTGTGCGCGTACAGCCCTCCACCCGTAACGACCAGACCCGCCGGGAAGAATCGGAGATCTGGCACCGGGTCCGTTTCATGGATGAAAACGGCGCCTTTGCCGAAAGCCGTACCTATGACCCCGCTCCCAAGGGAACCTATACCCAGGGAACCGGTTCCTGGCATCTGGCGGGCCCGCTTGGCAGGCAGGTCGCCCCTCCCCCGGAGCGCAAACATGTTTTCCTGAAGGTCCTGCTCGCGGTGATTCTGGTCGCCGCCCTTGGTGCGGGCGCCTGGTTCGGATATCAGTATTTTGCCGGCGGCAGCGGCCCGGCGGTCAGCAAGGACGCGATCGTCACCGCCACCCTGACGGGCGGCCTGCCGGCGCATACGATCCTGATCCCCGGGGAGGAAGGAACCTCCATTTACATCCGGGAACTGCACGCCAGCTATGTTGTGACGGACGGATTCGCGTCCATCGAAGTGGCGGATCATACCTGGTATGACAACCTGGAAGGCGCGCTGGACGAAACAATGGAAGTCACGCTGACCCCATTCCTGAAAACGGCTTCCGGCAAACAAACGCCGATGGATATCGTCACCTACCAGATCACCATCCCGCTCAGCCCCATCACCCTGGAATCGCCCGACTCTCTCCGGACCACCGTTGCCACCACCATGTCCGCGATCCGGATTGTCGTGCGGCCCGGTTCCCGCGTCATGGTCAATGATGAGGACTGCAGCGATATGGTCAGTTCCGAGACCGGTGAGATGACCTACAACGCCACCGTTCATCCGGTCGGCGACAATGTCTATAAGATCTCCGTCCGTTCCCAGTACTGCCGGGAAAATTCCATCTCCGTGATCCTCTACAGGGAACCGCAGCAGGTCCCGCTTGACCTGGCCCCCGGCACCTATGGCACAACAGACCGGAAGGACATGAAAGTGAACGCCACAACGCTTCCGGGCGCCTATGTTGAAGTGCTCACACACCATTCAGACCTGAACATCACCGAACTGGATTCCACGGGCAAGTTCTCCTTCTACGCGATCCTCGATAATATCGGTTACAACACGATCAGTATCAAAGCGTCGTATGAGGACCGGAAGCCTTCCATTGTCAACCTGGAGGTCTACTATCTCCCGCCGGCTGACGAATATACCAGGAAGGCGTGGCCCCTGACCGCGGAAGGCTACAGCGAACTGCTCAACAACCTGCAGGTCCGTATCGCCAACCACCAGGTTTATGTGGTGAAAGGGATTGTCCAGTCTTCGGTCTCGGATAAACCCCAGCGTGTGGTGATCAACACAAGCGAGGATGGCAAGTCACAGCCGGTGCTTGTCGAGAACTTCACCAAGATCCACTGGGAGGTCGGCAAGTATTACCGGATCTACGCGGACGCGGCCTCTTCCTATAACAGCATGCCCTGGCTCAATGCCAGGTATACCTATTCAAAGTGATCGCCTGAAGGAGCCTGATGCACCGATGAAAAGAACCCTCTCTTTCTTCCTGGCCCTTGTCCTGTTTGCTCTCCCGGCGCTGGCGGATCCGCTCGCGCTGCTTGACGATTATGCTGAGGAGATCTCCCAGCAGTATGATGCGGGAGGCACCTTTGTCTACCGCTGCCATTATCCCCATGTGGATGAGGACGCGGAAGGCGCCGGCAACATCAACGAGTTCTATTCCTTTTTACTGTACGAACAGGAATTCTATATCGAAATGGCCCGGGATTCCTTTGAGGGAGAAGACAGCTCCACGGTGATCACCTATACGGTTACCTGCAATAACGATGAGTATTTCTCTGTCCTGCTCAGGACGGAAACAGTCAATCCGGATATGTCGCGCGTATCCTGGACCGGGAATGTCTTCTCCCGCAAGTATGGCACGGACGGCAAATCCTATTCCCTTCCGAAGCTGCTCGGCATTCTCGGACCGGATCAGAATGAGGAATGGCTGGAGGACTACCAGACCGAAAAGGCGGACAGGCTCATCCGGGAGATGGTCTGGGAAATGATCGAAGAGAACGAGGACGGGATTGACTATAACGGGCTGACGGAAGAAACCCTGTCCCATATCTTTTTCCCGGAAGAGCATTTCTACCTGGATCAGAACGGCGATCCGGTCTTTTATCTCCAGCCTTCCGCCGTGTATTATGACGATGTCCCGGAAGGAACGGATCTGCTTGTCTTCCCGATCCCGCTCGAAGATATTCTCGATGAACTGTAAAATGCGGGAAGAATACAGAAAAAGTCCATGCATTTTCGCCTGAACAGGCGTATAATGACCACAATCATTTTTCCGGAAAGAAGGAATCGCCATGCTGGATATCAAAGTCACCCTTTCACAGAACCTGAAGCAGAAGCCCGCGGATGAATCCGCCCTGGGATTTGGCCGGATCTTCACCGACCATATGTTCCTCATGGATTATGAAAAGGGCGAAGGCTGGAAGAACGCCCGCATTGTCCCCTACGGCGATTTTGCAATGGATCCCGCCGCGATGGTCCTTCATTACGGCCAGGCGATTTTCGAAGGTTCCAAATGCTACCGCCGTGCCGACGGCGGCCTGCAGCTGTTCCGGCCGCAGGATAACCTCGCCCGTATGAGCCGCAGCGCGGAACGCATGGGCATGCCCGCCCTGGATGAGGAATCCGCCCTGGAAGGCCTCAAACAGCTGATCAAAATTGAGGAAGCATGGGTCCCGCACCGTGAGGGCACTTCCCTGTATATCCGTCCGACCATGATCTCCATGGATGTCGGCCTGGGTGTGCACGCCTCCAAAAAATATCTTTTCTTCATCATCCTGAGCCCTGTCGGCGCCTACTACAAAGAAGGCCTGAAGCCCGTCAGCATCTATGTTGAAGACAAATACGTCCGCGCGGTCCGCGGCGGCGTCGGTTTCACGAAGTGCGCAGGCAACTATGCCGCCTCCATCCTGGCCGGCGACGTGGCGGAGCAGAAGGGCTTCTCCCAGGTGCTTTGGCTGGACGGTGTGGAACAGAAATATGTTGAGGAAGTCGGCTCCATGAATATGATGTTCGCCTACGGCAACAAAATCGTGACGCCGAAGCTCAACGGCTCCATCCTTCCCGGCATCACCCGCGACAGCGTGCTGAAGCTTGCCCGTTCCATGGGATATGAAGCCGAGGAAGCCCGCCTTGATATCAACGAGATCTTTGCGGACGCAAAATCCGGCAAGCTGACCGAAGCCTTCGGCACCGGTACGGCCGCGGTGATCAGTCCCGTCGGCACCCTTGCCATGGAAGATGAAAAAGTCACCATCGGCGACGGCGGCATCGGCAAGGTCGCCCAGAGCCTCTACGATACCCTGACCGGCATCCAGTACGGCCGTCTTGAAGACAAATTCGGCTGGATCGTCAAACTGTAATATGATATAATGGTCGGGCCGGGAGGATCATTTCCCCGGCCCGATCATTGTTTTTGTGAGGAAATTGAATGCTCAGGCAACGCGATACCCGCCCCCTCCACTGGGCAGACAAGACCATGAGCGTCATGCGGGCAGATCAGCTGGAGGCCTGCGAGAAATATCTCGCGGGCCTTCCTTCCCGTTGCCTTTTTGAGCAGGAATGCAGCAATATCGACGCTGAAAAGCTGTATGAACTCTCATTTTTTGCCGAAGAGGACCGTAAAGCCTCCGGCCGCGTGCTCCGTCCCGCGCTTCATACGGTGGAGCAGCTGCGCAACCGCGTGCTGCATACCTTTGTGCAGGAATGCGCGCTTCTTTCCGTGGAAGAGCACGACCTGCTGGTACGGGCGGTGCTGTTCGGCGGCCGTACCCTCCTGACCGACTGGAACGAGCTGATCCCTGCCCGCGCCCTGGTGCGCAGGCTCTGGTGCCGTGTGGAGGGAACGGGCGAAAAATCAGTCCTCATCATGCCGCACCAGCTGTGCGCTTCCGCGCTCCTGCTGCTTGCCGGCGACAGCCATAAGGCCGTCCGGAACATCGTGGAGCAGGTGCACGACAGCATTGAAAACACGCTGTATCTGCTGGGCGCGGCGCAGGCCGCCGGCCCTGCCCGCCATCTTGCGTCCCTGCTGAAGGGCACCTGTGCGGAAGGCCATCCCGAACTGATCAACCGTTTCCTGCTGGCGGGCTATGACTATGTCTATGACCGCGGCGGCAGCCTGCTCCTGATCCATCCCGGGCTGGCCGATCCGGACCGGATGATGGGCATCACCAGCGCGGAAATGAATCCGGAAGCGCTCAGCAAAGCTTCCGACAGTATAAACGACCTGGAATCCCCGCTGTATGAGCGGATGCTTGGCCTGCTGATCGACGTGACCCGGCCTGAGATCACACCGGAAGACGCGGTCGAGGACCTGATCATCCTGGCCAAACAGGAAGTCCCGTGGAATGATATGGTGGAAGTGCTTTCTTCCCTGCTGATCTGCCAGCCCACCTCAGAAATGCGCGCCGCGCTTAAGGAACTGAGCGACCGGGTCCCCCGCTGGCTGAGCCTGAGCACTTCCCGGGTGCAGTGATATGCCGCTGAAAGAATGGAGCGTAACCGCGGAAAGCGATGGAAAGCGGGTTTCAGACTGTGTGCGCGCCGCCTTTCCGGAACTGCCTGAAAGCGTGATCCGCCGGATCTTTGCCGCGCGGGACGTAAAGCTGGACGGGATCCGGGTTTCCCGCGAACAGGAAGTCCATGCCGGGCAGGTGCTCCGGGTTTATGTGCCCGGTTTGCGGGACGCGGATCCAGGCGGATCGCTTTCCGTTATTTATGAAGACGGCGACGTGCTGCTCGTAAACAAGCGGGCCGGAATCAGCGTTGAACAGGACTCGCACGGCGGCGTCACCCTTACGGATCTTTGCGCTGCGTATGTTTCTCGGCGGGATCCGGACGCTTTCCCGCCCGCGGCCTGCCATCGGCTGGATAACCGTACAAGCGGCCTCTGCCTCTTTGCGAAAAATCCCCGGGCCCTCGAAATCCTGCAGGATGTGTTTCGCAGCAGGAAGCTGGAAAAGTATTACGTCTGCCTGGTCCGGGGGATCATGAAGCCCCCGTCAGCGGTCTGCACCGCCTGGCTGGTCAAGGATGCGCGCCGCGCGGTGGTCCGCGTCACCGACCGGCCGGAACCGGATGCCAAACCGATCAAAACAGGCTACGAAACGCTGGAAAGCGGGCCGGTATCACGGCTGCGTGTCCATCTCATCACCGGCCGCACGCACCAGATCCGGGCGCATCTGGCCGCGCTGGGGCATCCCGTGCTGGGCGACGATCTCTACGGAGACCGCGACTTCAACCGGCGGGAAAAGGCCCGTACCCTGAAGCTCTGCGCTGTTTCCCTGAAGCTGGATACGGACGGCCGCCTGCCTGCCCTGGACGGCAAAGCCTTCAGGATTGATCCGCCTTTCTGACTTGTCATTATGAATTGTGAATAATAAATTATGAATTTTACCTGAAAGGAGCGAAACATATGCTCGCTAACCGTCCCCCGCTCGGCTGGAACTCTTGGAACACGTTCGGAGAACATATCAGCGACGCCCTGATCCGCGAAATGGCGGATTATATGGTGGACAAAGGCTGGCTGGCCGCCGGCTATGAATACCTGGTGATCGACGACTGCTGGTCCCTGCGTGACCGGGATAAAAACGGCCTGCTTGTGCCGGATCCGGAAAAATTCCCGCACGGGATGAAGGACCTGGCCGACTATGTCCACTCAAAGGGACTGAAGTTCGGCATGTATTCCTGCGCGGGCGTCATGACCTGCGCGTCCTATCCTTCCAGTTATGATCACGAATTTGTGGACGCGAAAACCTTCGCTTCCTGGGGTGTGGATTTCCTGAAATATGATTTCTGCAACTTCCCGGAATCCGGAGACTGCCGGAACCGCTACCAGACCATGTCCATGGCGCTGAAAGCGTCCGGCCGGGACATCCTTTTCTCCGCCTGCAACTGGGGACGGTATGACCCCTGGAAATGGATGCGGGGCGTCGGCGCCCATATGTACCGTTCCACCGGCGACATCATGGACAATTACGTTTCCTTCACGGATATCTTCAAGTCCCAGCTTGACAACCTCTGCATGAGCGCAACAGGCTGCTACAATGATATGGACATGCTGACGGTCGGCATGTGCGGCAAGGGAAACGTCGGTTTCGGAAAAGTCTGTTCCTATGAAGAATACCGGATGCAGTTCGCCCTCTGGTGCCTTTGCGGCGTACCGCTGATGCTGGGCGCTGACCTGCGTTCCCTGAAACCGGAATATGTTTCGCTGATGCAGAACAGCGACCTGCTCCGCATTGACCAGGACGAGGAAAGCCGCCCGCCTTTCCTCATCCGGAGGGGATCCGTGTTTACCTCCAATCCTGACCCGAAGGAAGGCGAAATGCCCTGGCGCGAGCTGCGTGACACTTCTTTCACGCTGTTCCGCCATCTCTCCGGCGGGGAATTCGCCCTGGCTTTTGTGAACATGTCCGAGGCTGAAACGCTGATGCACTGCGAACTGGTCGACCTGGGCCTGCCTGTTTCCTCCGGTTTCGCGCTGGAGATGCGGGACGCCTTTACCGGTGAGTCGCTGGGAGCAAAGTCCGACTATTTCAATCCGAAAGTCGCCGGGCATGACATGAAACTGTACCTTTGCAGGATGGTGCCGGTCCGTGGCTGAGCCTGTCCGCTGCGCCCGCTGCGGCGCCGTCCTGGAAAAGGATGATATCGCGCTCACCCGGAAGATGGTGAACCGCGGCGCGGAAACGTTCTTCTGCGTTTCCTGCCTGGCCGACCATTTTGAATTGACGGAAGAGATCCTCCGGAACAAGATCAGGGAATTCAAAGCCATGGGCTGCACGCTGTTCAGCTGAACTGCCCCGCGTGAAAAACGGGCACAGGATCGCTCCTGTGCCCGTTTTTATATGCCGGGTTTTCCCCTTACGGCTTGTACCACCAGTCTACGGCTGTAACGTTGCCGTTCTGGTCCACGTGATAATCCAGCACATAATAGTGCCCTTCGTTTTTGACCCGGTACCGGATGATCTGTTTGCCGGTCTTTTCCTCCTGCTTCCAGATCTTTCCGTCGCTTCCGTTGTCCAGCGCGTACAGGCCCCGGTTTCCGCTGGCGCTCTTAAGCTGCCCCAGGTCCTTGAACTTCCCGACGACAAAATCCATCGGATCGCCCACGCCGGTCCCGCGCGGGGCTTTGAATGTTCCGTCCCTGAAATACAGCTCCACCAGCACCCAGTTCCGCTTGGCCATATTCATCACGGCATAACCCCAGGGATATTCGTATTTCCTGCACTCCGTCTCGAAGTCGCCGTTTTTCTCCATCTCGACCAGCGTGCCTTCTCCGTATTGGGACTGGAAATCGGTCATCGTTGTCTTGTTCAGTTCAAGGCCGCCGATGGTCTCCTTCAGTTCCCAGGCGGTCAGCGGATACGGTTTCGCCTCGATCTTGTAACTGACCTCGAGCATGTTCGAAACCTTGTAATACTTGTTTACAGCAACGGCTTTGATGGTGACGACGTGCCCGCTCGGCAGCTGGACGGGGTCGCCGGTATAGATCGGGCTGTCGGCGTCCGGGATGGAACCGTCCACGGTATAATAGATGACGATGTCGTCGTCGTTTTCGTTGTCAATGCCGGGCTTGAGCCTGACCCGCTGACGGGTTTTATACGCGCCGGGAGCCAGGTTGCACCGGGGTGTCTGCGGCGACGGCATGATGATCTTGTAGGTACCCTTCAGCTCGTCGGAAACCAGTTCACCGTTCACCGCGACCGCCCGCAGGTTCCAGATGCCTTCATCCAGGAAAACGCGCTCTGTCCAGAGCGTACCGCCGGACGGCAGCTCCGCGTTTTCATCGAAGGTCCAGTAAACGTCATATCCCTGGTAGGACGTGATCGCGATATACTTTTTTGCCTCATAGTATCCGGCCGTCAGGTCCACTTCGGGCGGCGCGGGCAGCAGGTCCCGGCGCTGGGTCTCAAAACTGGATTCCCCGGTCATCTGATAGGCCGTCTTCATCAGTTCGCCCGCCTTGGCCAGGTCCCCCGGTTTTCCGCTGCTCCGCAGGATCCGGATATGGTTGACGTATGCTTCCGTCCGGGAAGGCGTATCGGTATAGATTTTTTCATAGAGCACGGCGGCGTCGTCTGTCCTGCCCGCGGCTTCATAGGCGCTGGCCAGCATCAGCAGGCCGTCCGGGTCAACCAGCCCGGTTTCCTCATCCTGCTTTTTGGCTTTCTCAAAGTTGGCGATCGCGCCTTCCATATCACCGGTGTTCATCAGTTCCTCACCGACAGACCACAGGGCGGAGGAAGTCGCTTCGCGGCCGAGCCGCGCCATCAGCTTCTGCCCTTCGTCAGTCTTCTTCAGGAACAGCCATCCGCCGGCAATGGCAAGGACCAGGGCAGCGAAAATGGCAACGGAGATCTTCACCCAGTTAACCATTTTCAGGCGTTGGTTGCCGCCCTTCTCAATCCATTCCGTATACGCTTTAGCCTGTTCCTCCAGCGCGGCGTTCTCGTCGTAAACAGGACGGCGCCGGCGTTCAAAAACCGCGTCACCGTCTTCCTCGTCCCCGATCACGTCTCTTTCGGATACGGTAAACACAGGAACATCGTCTTCCTGTTCATCCCGGATCAGCGGCATTTCAACCGTGGCGTGGCTCGCGCCGCTGCGGCGCCTTCTCCGGGCTTCATTGGATTGCTTTTCAGCGGCGTCGTGGATCGCCTGCCTGGCCCGTTTTCCCTGCCGGATCGCCTCTGCGCCGCCGGTCGGACCGCTCGCGGCCGCGTTCAGGATTTCGCCGCACTCCGGACAGACAGTGTCTTCCCTGTCCGTATAGTATCCGCATCTGGGACACAGCATGGCCGGCCGCCTCCTTTCAGTGTGTTCGGGGATCCTCAGGTCAGGTCCAGGTCCCGGAGCGCTTCATACTCCGGATCATCTTCATAGTTTCGCTCAGGGCAGGTGCCGCCGAGCGCCTCAATGGCGTTGCGGATTTCAATAAAGGTCAGGTATGGCAGTTTTTCTTCCTGCGCCGCCGCGATCAGCTCCGGCAGCGCGCGGTCGTCTCCCAGTTTCGCCAGATACCCGGCAAACAGCGCCCGGCGCTCTTTCCGTTCGCGGAAAAGCCGGATCGCCAGTTTGAAGATCTGCTCATTCCCGGGAAAATGGGAAAGCACTTCCAGCAGCGCTTCCTCGCCCGCGGCATTCGCCTTGGGCAGTTCCTGCAGGATCGGCTGGACAACGCATTCGCCCATCTCCGTGAGTCCTTCCAGCGCATTGTCCTTCAGCTCATCCTGCCCGTCCCGGTCAAGCTGCCAGTGGATATACAGCATCTTCGGCAGGGTGCTTTCCATCTCCCGCAGCAGGTTCACCGCGATCATCCGGGCTTCATCCGGTGCTTCCCCGTCTTTCAGCAGCTCCAGCAGGCGCTTTTCACACGGGCGGCCCACCGTCGTAATTTGCTCCAGCAGCAGGTCAGGCACCGGAACGCCTTCTTCGCAGTACTGGATCAGCCAGTCCACCAGCACCTTCGGATCCTCAAACTGCGTAAAATAGGCTCCGGGCGTTACATTGCCCAGCCATTTGGCCCGCTTGTTCAGGAAAGCCATATAGATCCTGGGCATATCCTCTTCCATCTCGTCAAAATTCGCGTACTGGTCCTCATGGGCAGTCATCCACTCAGACATAAATTCCGCGAAATGCTCATCAAAATTGATGACCGGCATCTTCATTTCTTCTGTGCCTCCTCTTTCAGGGCCTTCAGCTGCTCTGTCGTAAAGAAGTATTTCCCGTGGCAGAAATGGCAGACCAGTTCCGCCCCCTCATCGTCGTCGATCAGGGACTGCAGGTCTTTGGCGCCCATGGAGATCAGCGCCTTTTCCATGCGTTCCCTGCTGCAGGTGCAGGTATAGGAGATGGGCGTCCGCTCCAGGATCTTCGGATCCAGGCCCCGGAACCAGTCCGTACAGAGCTGTTCGATCGGCGCAAAAGTCATCTCACGGCTGATATCCGCGAACATGGGGCTTCTCAGCTCCAGCTGGTCAATGATCTCATCCGGGCAGCCGGGCAGCGGCTGGATCAGCAGTCCGCCGGCCTTCAGGACAGTCTGTCCGCTGACCAGCACGCCAAGCGCCACCAGCGAGGGCTGCTGCTCGGACACGGTGAAATACTGGGCGAAATCCATGGCGATCTCACCGCTGACCAGTTCGCTCTGTCCGATATAATTCTTTCTCAGCGCAAGGTCCTTGATCACGCTCATCCGGCCGTGATGCCCGACGGCGCCGCCCACGTCAAGCTTTCCGTCTTCCCGGAGCGGCAGTTCCACCTTCGGATCATCCGCGCACGCGCGGATCTTTCCATGGTCCGCCACGGCGACCAGCGTGCCCATCGGCCCGTCGCCCTTCACCGTAACGGTCACGGATTCGTCCTCGCCCTTCATCATCACGCCGAGCATGGCGGTACCGGTCATCAGCCGGCCCAGCGCCGCTGTGCACACCGGGGTGGACCCGTGGATGTCCGCGCAGCGCTGTACGGTCTGTGTGGTCTCGCACAGCATCACCCGCGCCTGTCCGCCGCACAGGTCGATCTGCAGCATTTCATCGGCTGTTTTCTGTTCTGTATTTTTCATAATGACTTTCATCTCTGATTCCCACATATATCTGTATCACTTCATAATTCTGAATTATGAATTCTGAATTCTGAATTGTTTTACGCTTTCACCGGATTGGTCGCCGCGATATGCCACCGCTGGTCCTGTTCCTGCGCGGTATTCAGCGTTGCCTCGGAATACAGGCATACAGCGCGGAAACCGGCTTTCCACAGGATCTCCTTCAGGGTATCCGCGTCCCACGCGCGCTGGCGCTGGTGTTCTTCCATCCGGCGGTATCGTCCGTCGTTCTCCCTGATGAAGAAGCACAGGTCCAGGCTGACCGTCTGCGAACGCTCATGCCAGGTGTTCTGCCACAGATAGGTCACGTCCTCCCGGTCTTCGCACATAAGTCCTGAGCATAGGATATTCTTCAGTTTATAAGGCGTTGATACATCAAAGACCAGCGCGCCGCCGGGCAGGATGGAGCGTTTGGCCGCGCGGAAGAAGCTCATGAGATCTTCCTCCGTCAGCAGGTAATTGACGCCGTCACAGGTCGCCAGTACAGCGTCCACGGGTTTGTGCAGGTTCAGGGCTCTCATGTCCTGCTGCACAAAAGGAATGGACATCCCGTGTTTCCTGGCCTTCTGGGCCGCCTGCCACAGCATTTCCCGGCTCAGGTCGACCCCTGTCATCTGGTATCCGCGTTTCTGCATCGGCAGTGTCAGGCCTCCGGTCCCGCAGGCGCACTCGCACACCTTGCCTCCGCGGACGCCGTAAATCGAAAGCAGGCGGGAATAATAATCCGCCCAGCTTTCATAGTTGACGTCGTTCATCAGCTCGTCATAGAGCTCAGCAAATGCCTGGTACATGGTCAGTTTTCCGCTTCCCCTTCCCCGGTCTCATCCTCTTCTTCATCTTCGTCCTTATGAAGCCCCTGGTTGACCTTCGCTCCTTCGATCCGGGGATTGATGAACCGGTCAAATACCGCGTTGGTATAGCTCGCTGTAACAAACCGGCTGATGGAGAAACCGATCAGCGCATAGTACGCGAACAGGATCATCGCGCCGTACCAGGGGTTCCAGAAATACATCAGCACACCGCCGATCACAGCCGGTACGCAATGCAGAAGCCGGATCGCGACGCTCATCGGCAGCCGGGCCACGCCCAGCAGCAGGCCGTTCCGGATCAGGTCCTTCGTTTTCAGGTCATAGGTGACCGCCAACGGATGCATATAGGTGATGCTGAGCGCCCAGATAACCGCGATCAGCACAATCAGGATCTGCGGCACGACCATGATCACATTGCTCTTTGACATCTGTCCGTAGAAATCCCATCCGATGAAAACCGCCAGCGGCAGGATCGACGTGATCACGGAAAGGATCAGGGACTGCTTCCAGTTTTCTTTCATCGCGTCCCTGAAATCCGTCCAGATAAAGGCATGTTCGTCCCGTGCCCAGTTCCGGGTCACATAACTGAGCCCCGCGGTAAACGGCCCGGTGATCGCGATGCACGGAACCAGCCAGATCAGCATCCGCAGCAGGATATTCTGGGTGTATCCGTAATAATCAAACGATTCGGACTCGGTCCTGGCCTTGTTGTATTGCTCTTCGGTGATCGAAGTCTCCTGCCCGGCTTCCTTGTACAGCTCGACATATGTCTCATAATCATACTGCTCAAGCATCAGCCGGCTGTTCATTGTCTCAACGCCGGAAAAGAGGAAGTAAATCATCACGATCATCGTCGGCAGGAAGATGAGCATATACAGCAGGTTGATCCTGCACAGGCTGCTCAGTCGGGTCTTAAACGTGTCACGGAAAAGCTCCCGGCGGTTATGGGGCAGGTCGTCCTTGCGGAAATCGCCTTTGCCGCTTTTTCCGTAATAGTAGTTGTTCATCATTCTGCCAAACATAGTCCATTCTCCCTGATGTTTGATGATACTTTTATCCGGTATTGATCCGGACATCCTGTCATTCTGAATTATGAATTCTGAATTCTGAATTGTATTACGCCATCATCGCCTTGCTGGCTTCGCACAGCGCGGCGTTCAGCTTCTCCGCTTCTTCCCTGCCCGGGGCATTGCTGTTCACATACAGCTTGATCTTGGGCTCGGTGCCGGACGGCCGTACGCAGACCCAGCAGCCTCCCTCCAGCTCAAAATACAGCACGTCAGACTTCGGCAGGCCGGTCGGTTCCGCTTTGCCGTTCTCCGTACGGACGCCGCTGAGGTAGTCGCGCACGGCGGTCACCTTCAGCCCCGCGATCTCCTTCGGCGGTTCAGCGCGCAGGCCGCTCATGATCTCCTTCATCCGGGTCAGGCCGTCTTTGCCGGGCAGCGTGGTGGAAACCACGTTCTCGATATAGTAGCCGTACTCGCTGAAGATCTGCTGCATCCGGTCGTAGAAGGTGATCCCCTCCGCCATGCAGGCACAGGCGACTTCGCTGACGAGCAGGCTCGCGTTCACGCCGTCCTTGTCCCGCACAAAGGTACTGGAGAGGAAACCGTAGCTTTCCTCGAAGCCGAACAGGAAGGTGTGGTCGCCGCTGTCCATAAACTGCTGGATCTTCTCGCCGATAAACTTGAAGCCGGTCAGCGTCTCAAAGATGGAAACGCCGAAGCTTTCGCAGATCCGGTTCGCCAGGCTGGTGGAAACGATGCTCTTCACCGCCGCGCCGTCCTTCGGCAGGGTGCCGGCCTTCTTTTTGCTGGAAAGGATATAATGCAGCAG
>JAEEGL014861427.1_pt1 | contig 18514 bp, 14 predicted proteins | sample 9134231 | NCBI WGS metagenome assembly JAEEGL01 (sample SAMN16246548, study PRJNA631951) | gut metagenome | biome: gut microbiome; feature: rumen; material: fiber-attached | host: Bos | place: Iran: Karaj | collected 2018-10 | reverse complement strand
TGCTTGACATGCGCGCCAACGATCCTATGCACTGCAAGCCTTACGCTGACAAGTTCGGTGCCGAATTCCATGCCGGTGAGAAGCCTTGGGGCCGCGTAAAAGCCGACTACTACATGCCTTGCGCCATGCAGAACGACGTCCGCATCGACGATGCGAAGAGAATGCAGGAAGAAGGCACCTGCAACGTCCTGATCGAAGTTGCGAACATGCCTACCACTCAGGAAGCCATCGACTACCTGCGTGAGAACGGCTGGGTAGTAGCTCCTTCCAAGGCCGTCAACGCCGGCGGCGTTGCCGTGTCTGCTATGGAAATGGCTCAGGATGCTTCCAAGTATTACTGGACTGAGGAAGAAGTGGAAGAGAAGCTGCATGCTATCATGAAGGACATCTTCCGCAGCTCCCTGGCTGCTGCCAAGAAGTTCGGTCTGGACGGTGTGAACTGCCTGATCGAAGGCGCGAACCTTGCCGCTGCCGACAAGATCGTGACCTCCATGGTTGCTCAGGGTATTGTCTAATCCTTCCGGCTGATGCGACGGGGACGCTGAAAAGCGTCCCCGTTTTTATATGCTTTCTTATTCTTCCGGCAAAAACGTTTTCTGCCTGGGGGGAACCTCATATTCTGTCTGTGGGGGAAATCCGTTTTCGGGATTGAAGTGACAGGCCGGATGCGGTATGATATAAACAGAAAAATGAGCGGGAGAGGCAAAATGGATCCTTTTATCAAAAAGGCATATCTGGCTATTCTGAAAGAAGAACTGGTTCCGGCCATGGGCTGTACGGAGCCGATCGCACTGGCCTATGCGGCAGCCCGGGTGAGGGAAATCCTGGGCAGAAAGCCGGAGCAGATACTGGTTTTATGCAGCGGCAACATGATCAAGAATGTCCGCTGCGTGCAGATCCCGCATTCCGGGGGGATGCACGGTATTGAAGCGGCGACGGTGCTGGGCGCATTCGGCGGCGAGGCTGCCCGGGAAATGGAGGTTCTGGAAGCGGTAACGGAAGAGGATATTCGGGAGGCGGAGGCTTTTATTCGCGAAGGCCGCTGCCGGGTCGAGTTTCTGGATTCCGAGATCCCGCTTCATTTTATTGTTAAGGCGCAGTGCGGAGAGGAAGATGTTTCCGTGGAGGTGCGCTGGTCGCATATGAATATCGTCCGGATGACGAAAAACGGTAAAATCCTGGAGGATCACACGGCGCAGGATGAAGCGGAGGAACTGACTGACCGCTCCTGCCTCAGCATCGAACAGATCAAGCTGTTTGCGGATGAAATCGAGATCGCTGCCATCAAAGAACTGATTGACAGGCAGATCAGCTTCAATATGGAGATCGCTTACGAAGGCATGGCCGGCGGCTACGGCCTGGGCATCGGAAAGGTGCTGCGCGGATCTTATGCGGACGATGTCGTGACCCGTATGAAAGCCTACGCGGCAGCAGCTTCGGAAGCACGCATGGACGGCTGCGATCTGCCCGTTATCATCAATTCGGGCAGCGGCAATCAGGGGATCGCCTCCTCGGTGCCGGTCATTATCTATGCCCGGGAGAAGAATCTGTCCCGGGAAAAACTGTACCGGGCACTGGTCTTTGCGGCTCTCTTAACGACGTATCAGAAGGAATTCATCGGCAAACTGTCGGCTTTCTGCGGCGCGGTTTCGGCCTCCTGTGCCTCCGGCGCGGCCATCACTTATCTTTGCGGCGGCAGTCTGGAACAGATCACGGCGACGATTGACAATACGCTCGCGAATATTCCCGGGATCATCTGCGACGGAGCCAAGATCTCCTGTGCCTCGAAGATCGCCACCTGCCTGGATGCGGCCATGATGGCTCATTTTCTGGCCATGAGCGGCGGCGCCTATGAGGCGTATACCGGGATTCTGAAGGAAGAGGCCGGGGAAACGATCAGCTGTGTCGGGCGGATCGGAAAGTACGGCATGAAAGAAACAGATAAGGAGATCGTCCGGCTGATGCTGCAGAAATAGAGGCAGTAACCCCTCCGCCTGCTTCGCAGGCACCTCCCCTGAGAAGGGGAGGTAAGGGATGGTGGCAAGTCGCCCTCATCCGTCACGGCTGCGCCGTGACACCTTCCCCGCTTACCGGGGGAAGGCGAAAGGCAAGTGAAAGGAAGAGTATGTACAAGCAAACAGACAACGCGCAGGTCAACAATTCGCTGCGGGAGCTTTCCAAAGGCCTGTTTTATTACCTGCAGACAGAAAAGATAGAGAAGATCACCGTCTCGAAGCTCAGTGCCCGCGCAGGAATCACACGCCGGACATTTTACCGGAACTGCCGCTCCAAAACGGATCTGGTGCTTTATGCCTGTGATGAGCGGATCAAGGCGCTGCTGGACAGCTCCGATCTGTTTTCATCCAGCGCGGATCTGATGTACCGGCACTTTTTTGAATATTGGTACGGACACAGGGATTTTCTGCAGGCTCTTTACCGAAACCGGCTGGAGGGGCTGTTTGCCCGCCGTTTTGCGGAATTCGGGCAGGAAAACCTCTGCTTCCCTCTGCCGAAAGAGGTGGAGCAAGATGCCCGGCAGCGCAGCTTCGGCAGCGTCTTTCTGCTCGGCGGTCTGACGCAGATGCTGATCGTCTGGACAGAAGAGGATTTTGCGACCGCACCGGGGGAAATGGCGGAAACGGTCCTTAAGCTGCTGGCTGCCGCGGAATAAAACGGTTCAGATTTCCGCCACCCTGCGGTTAAACAGCATAAACAGCGCCGTGGCGGTAAAGCCGATTGTGGCAAAGAGCAGCAGCGCGGTACTGCCCGCATACTGGAGAATCGCGCCTGCCAGCACCGAAGCGATCGGGATCAGCCCCTGCGAAGCGACGCTGGTAATGCTGGATACCTTGCTGAGCATATCCTTGTCGATAATCCGCATAAAGGCGGTGCTGATCGGAATATTGATGCAGACGATCGAAAACCCGATCAGAAGGCATCCCAGGGTCAGAATAACGAGAAACAGATTCAGCGAAACGCCCCGTGCCACCAGCAGCCAGTAGCTCCCCGTCAGAAGGAACATGATGCCGGCCATTGCGCAGAGCAGGACAGCCGTCCGCCGTCCGACCTTTTCCTTCTGGGCCAGGCCGCTTAATACAGCGGCTCCGATAAGGGAACTCAGGCCGATGGCGACGCTGAAAACAGAGGACCAGAGCTCCGGTGCGAGCAGGCGGTCAAACAGATACGAAGGAGCTTCGGCGACATCGGTCTTGATGAAATAAGGAATAAAGTTGCTGCCCACCGGCGAGAAAAAGAAATTGATAAACAGGATCGATGCCATGAGGGCGATAATGCCTTTCCGCGTCCGCAGATAGGCCAGTCCCTCTCCCATATCCGCGAGAGCGGTCCGGACCGTCAGACGGCCTTCCTTTGGCTGATGATCGTAGCGGATGAACACTTCCGAAACTCCGGAGGCGATATAGCAGAGACCGACGGCAAAGAAGAGGGGACAGATCGGCAGGGCTGCATAAAGTATTCCGGCCAGTACGACGCCGACGATGCCGAGCAGGGAACTCTTCATGGAAAAATAGGCATTGGCCTGCTGCAGCTGGTCCTCCTCCACGATATGGGGGAAGATGGCCCCGGCTGCCGGCGAAAAGATGCCGCCGACCGCATTGCCGGCAATTCCGATGATGAACAGAATCACTATGTGCGCGTCGGGAGACGGGAAAATCAGCATGAGCGCCGTGGCGAGGAGGATTCCGCCGCCCCGGATATAATCACAGACAACCATGATTTTTGCTTTGTTGAACCGGTCGCCCAGTACGCCTCCGATCGGGGTGGCCAGCAGAACGGACAAACCGCAGACAGCCAGATATACTCCCTGCAGGAAGGCGTTGTTGTCACTGATTTCCAAAAGATAGAAACCGACCGCGAAGCTGTACAGCACGGCGCCCAGCTCCGAAACCAGAGCGCCCAGAAATACGAGACGGAAATTCCGGAGCGCAAATACATTATTTTTCTTCTTATCCTGCTTATCCATTATTAACTTCCTCCTTCCACATTGCAGAAAGTGTCTGGCTCCCCGTCATGCGGATGATCGTTTCGATACTTTCGGCTGCAGTTGCACCGAGAGCGTCGAAGAAAACAATATCTTTCGAAAGGTTTATGAAACGAAGCGAGTCCAGACCGTAATCGGGTGTTTCATCGAATCTCTTCACAAGGCCGGCGGCCTTCCTGACGGAGGCCTGCGCGGCCTCTTTTTCACCGGTCTGCAGCTGAGTATAGCCCAGCATGACAAGAAGACAGGCGTATGTTTTATCGAAAAAGTTGAGAGAGTCTTTTTTCATTATCCCCCGCAGGAGATCGATTCCCCAGGTGACCATTTCCCGGGCCAGCGAATAGTCGCCGCGCAGGCAGATGATATTGGTATAGCCTGTCACCGCATCGATCAGCGTACCGACCCCGGACAGCAGGGCATCCGTCAGAAATGGTTCCGCTTCTTTGGGGCGGTTAAGGTACAGAATCAGGCTCAGCCCGATGGCATCGTTGTAAATGCCGCCTGCGTTGTGTTCTTTCAGCAGTTCTATTCCCTTCTCCGCTTCTCCCGAGAAAATATAGGCACTGGCCATCTCACCGCAGATCGTCGCTTCGCTGATTCGCGGTTCGGTGTTCTGTACAAGCAGCAGCCGGGACTGTTCCAGCAGCTCAAGCGCGCGGCGCAGTTCCTTTTTGTCGTGGCTGCCCGCCCCGTATGCGAGATAAACCTCGGCGCAGGCATGGACAAGTTCAAATGAATTCGGATATTTTTTGACGGCTTTTTCTGCTTCGGTCAGGGCTTCCGGATCCCTGGTCCGGCAGAGCTGACTGATCCGATCCAGAGTGGCCTCAAGCCGGTTGTCCTTCATTTTATATCCGAGCAGGTTGTCGACGGAGACATCAAAGAAATCTGCCATTTCCACAATCAGATTGAGCTCCGGCACCGAGAGGCCCGACTCCCATTTGTATACGGCGCCCGTTGTGACGCCTAAAATCTCGGCCAGCTGTTCCTGTGTCAGAGAACGCTGTTTCCGGAAGCTTCGGATGTTTTCAGCCAGTGTCAGTTTCATGTGTCTGACTCCTTTCTCATCGATCATCTGTCCATAGTATAACGGCAGACGAAAGAAAAGAGAAGACACCGGCAATGCTGATAAGATAAAATATTTTATACTATTGGTGTGAGTTTTCCGGAAACGGCGGTGAAAAAGCATAAAAAAAGCCTCGTTGCCGGGACGAAAGCTTTTTTGGCGCTAAAATGCGCCCCGAAAGTTTTGTCCGGTACGCTCGGCATCGTCTTGGGCGGGGGCGATATGCCTTCCCTGCCAATCGGCGGCATCCTCTTAAAGCTTTCGGGGTATTTTATTTCCTGGCTGCCAGATATTTCAGGGCTTCGTGATATCCTTCAAAACCCAGCCCCGCAAAGGTCTTTTCACAGGCGAGAGACGTATAGGAGATCCGGCGGAACGGCTCACGCCGGGACGGATCGGTAAGATGCACTTCCACGGCCGGCAGACCGACCGCTTTCAGTGCGTCGAGGATGGCAATGCTTGTGTGGGTATAAGCGGCCGGATTGATCACGATCGCATCGTATACTCCGTAAGCCGCCTGGATCGCATCCACAAGCGCTCCTTCGTGATTGGACTGGAAACAGCTCACTTCGACGTCAAGTCCGGCGGCCCAGTTTTCTATAGAGGCTGTCAGCGCGGCATAATCACCGGGGCCGTAAATATCCGGCTCCCGCAGCCCCAGCAGATTGAGATTCGGACCGTTCAGTACCAGTATTTTCACAGTTGAAGAGCCTCCCTGATTTTATTGGCGGTATCTGCCGGATCCGGCTGAGAATCGACGGTCAGATCGGCAAAGCGCTCATAGGCAGCTTTCCGTTCCTCATATAGATGATAAACGTCATGTGTCAGGAAAATCGGCCGGCCGTCGGTGGAAAGGCTGTCCAGATCCCGCCAGATCCGGACGATGATCCCGTTCTGATGCAGCAGGGGATAGTTTTCTTCCCGCGTCACGGCCCCGCCGCCGGTAGCGATAACGGTGCCGGAAGCAGCACCCAGGCGGCGCAGGACTTCCGTTTCCCTGCGGCGGAAATCGTCCTCGCCGAAGCGGGAAAAGATCTCCGGAATGCTCATCCCGGCTTCGCGGACGATTTCCTCGTCGGCATTGGCGGCCGGCCTGTCAAGCAGACGGCTGAGCAGCCGGGCGGCGGTGGTTTTTCCGCAGCCGGGCATGCCGATCAGTACGATGTTCTGCATGCGGCGGGAGAGTTTTTCGGTAAGAGCGGTGACGGCGGAGACGGACAGATCCGTCAGGCCCCAGATCCGGCTGCCGGCATACGCCTGTGCTGTCAGCATGCCGAGTCCGTTCACGGCAGGAAGGCCGCGCGCCTCGGCGTCCATCAGAAGCGCAGTGCGGGCGGGATTGTAGATCAGATCGAAAACGCCTTCCAGCTGCGGAAACATATCCAGCGGCAGCGGCGCTTCTCCGACATGCGGAAACATGCCGACCGGAGTCGTATTGACGATCAGGGCAGCGTCCGCGTGACGCGACAGATTCGTGTAATTGTTTTCTCCGCTGCGCGAGATGACAAGCACTTCGGCACCGGCATCCCGCAGGACAGCCTGTACGGTGACGGATGCGCCGCCGCTGCCCAGAACCAGCACTTTGCGGCCCGAAACATCCGCCCCGCTGTTCTTTAGCAGGAAGGAAAACCCCTCATAATCGGTGTTGTCGCCGAAGACGGAACCGTCCGGCTTCCGCAGCAGCGTATTGACGCTTCCCAGCCGCCGGGCGCGGGGGGAAAGCTCATCGCAGAGCGCGGCAGCGGTCTTTTTATACGGGATCGTGACGTTCATGCCGTACCAGTCACCGTCCCGAATCCATTTTTCCGCTTCTTCGGGCTCTTTCTCCCAAAGAAGATATTCGTAGTTCCCGAGTTCCCGGTGAAGAGCGGGAGAGTAGCTGTGCGTCAGTTTCCGGCCAAGCAGTCCGCAGCGTTTCATCCGGTCACCTCGCTGCCAGAGCCCGGCGCATCAGCCTCCGCCGCCTCCATGATTCTTTCCTGTTCCGTACGGGACAGGGCAAGGATGGTCGTGAACAGGGCCGTGCTGTATGGTCTCCATTCCCGGGGCGACGTTTCACCGGCGATTTTCTTTAACAGAGCGTCTTCACGGGCTTCGTCGCGCACCGGAAGCTTCTTTTCACTTTTATAGGCGGCGATTTCCGCGGAAGTCTGCATCCGCAGAAGAAAGCTGTCCAGAATCGCCCGGTCTGCCCGATCGATTTTCCGCCGGAGATCGGCCAGATCCGCTTTCCCGGACGGTTTTTTATCGGTAAGCAGAAGATCGTACAGGGCAGCGGAGGCGGCGGCTTCCACGACCGGAACCGCACGGGGGACGATGCAGGGATCGTGCCGCCCTTTACCCCGCAGCGTGACGGTTTCTCCGGTGGTCAGATCGACGCTTTCCTGCGGAAGGGAGATCGTGGGGGTGGGCTTGAAAGCCACGCGGAACAGAAGAGGCATACCGTCGGACATGCCGCCGAGCACACCGCCGCAGTGATTCGTGGCGGTGACGACACGGCCGTCCTCCATATGATAGGCATCGTTGGCCTGGCTTCCGCGCAGGGCGCTTAAGGCGAATCCGTCGCCGAATTCGATGCCTTTGACAGCCGGAATGCCGAAAACGGCGGCCGCGATACGGTTTTCGAGCCCGTCGAAAGGATGGTCGCCCAGTCCGACGGGGAGCCCGGTGATGCGGCATTCCACGGTGCCGCCCACGGAATCGCCGGCAGCCCGGGCCGCTGAAATTTTATCCTGAAATCGTTTAAGAAGCAGCGGATCGGAAGAACTGACGGGGAGCATCTTGCTTTCAGTGCTCCCGGTAAACGGATCCGGGTCGTGAAGGCCGGCGATGCTTTCGATTCGGGCATCGACCCGAATACCTTCCCGGGCCAGCAGCTGCCGGGCGATGCCGCCCGCTATGCAGAGCGGAGCCGTCATCCGGCCGGACCAGTGCCCGCCGCCGGGCGGGATCTGTCCCGTCTTAACATAAGCGGGATAATCCGCATGCCCCGGTCGGGGAACCGTGCGGAATGCATCGTAATCGGCGGAGCGGATGTCGGTGTTGCGGATTACGACCCGCAGAGGGACGCCCGTGGTCAGGTCGGATTCATCCAGTCCTTCGGCAAAAATCGGTTCATCGGCTTCCCGGCGGGCGGTGGAATACTCGTTTTGTCCCGGCGCCCGGCGTTTTAAAAACGCCCGGAGCGCTTCCCGGTCGATCTTTGTTCCGGCCGGAAGGCCTTCGATCACGACGCCGATCTCCGGCGCATGAGAGGCGCCGAAAACCGTAAAGCGGTAAAGCTGTCCGAATGTGCTGCCCATTTGTCCGCCTTTCTTTGGAAGCGTTTTGTTATTCGGTCTGAAGGGCGCCGAAATCCTGCCAGAAAGCCGCATAGGACTTGGCGACACAGTCCGGATCGTCCAGTTCGATGGGACCGTCTGCCTCACAGGCAGCAATGGCGGCCGCCATGGCAAGACGGTGATCTTTCGCAGCCGAAACGCTGCCGCCGTGCAGCTGCCCGCCGTGAACCACCAGGGTCCCTTCGGTGATATCGCAGGATCCGCCCAGGGCGCGGATCAGAGCCGCCGTGCTTTCCAGCCGGTCGGATTCTTTCAGGCGCAGACGTCCCGCGTTCTGAATGATTGTATCTCCTTCCGCTGCTGCAGCAGTCACGGCCAGGGCCGGCACCAGATCGGGAACCTGAGCCGCATCGACGCGGATGCCCTTCAGTTTTCCGCCGCGGATGGCGACGACCTCGGGCGTGGCGCCCATCTCGGCACCCATGGCCTGCAAAAAGTCCAGAATGGACTGGTCTCCCTGAACGGTTTCGGGCTGGAGGCCCAGAACACCCATGCCTTTCGGAGAAAGAGCTCCGATGCACAGGAAAACGGCAGCGGCTGAAAAATCACCCTCTGCCTGGATCTCGTCCGGCAGATCGGCCTGCTGGCGGCCGGAGATCCAGTAAAGCGGATCCCAGACTAACGTAAGAGCCGTCTGGTCCTGTTCTTTCGGGATCTGATGAGCGATATCGGCTTTTTCAAAGGTAATGCTTGCCTTGCCCAGTACCTGCTCGGTCAAAGCAATATAGGAAGAGGATTCCACCGGCGCTCCGACGCGCAGCACACTGTCTCCCTCCAGAAACGGAAGGACCAGCAGCAGAGCGGTCACGAACTGAGAGGAAACATTGCCGGGCAGGGTAAAAACGCCGCCGGTCAGTTCCCCGGAAACGAACAGGCGCAGGCCGCTTTCTCTAAATTCCATCCCGTGCGCGGTCAGCACTCTGTCCAGCGGCGCGATCGGCCTTTCGGCTAGCCGCCCTTCCCGCTCCAGACAGACCTTCCGCCCGAGCAGACCGGCAAGCGGCAGCATCATGCGCAGCGTGGCTCCGCTTTCACCGCAGGGCAGAAGCAGCCAGGAATTGCCGGTAGACCGGATCAGGCGGCCTTCTTCATCGCGCGGAAAAGGAATGACCGTGAAGCCTTCCGCATCTTCCCGGATGCGGGCCCCCAGCGCGTTCAGACAGGCGGCGGTAGCGCTGACATCGTTCGACCGGCCGGTTCGGTTGATCCGGACGGTTTTCCGGCCGAGCGCGGCCAGAATCAGCAGGCGGTGCAGCTGGGATTTGGAAGAGGGGACCCGTACGAAACCGCTGCGGGGACCCGGCTGTAAACTGAGACTCATGGTTTCCTCCTTAATTTTCGTCCGGCAGCCAGCTGACGAGTTCATCCCCGGAGACCGGAACGATCACACATTTCCCGATGGCTTCCGGGACGATCAGATGAAGCCGTCCGTCCGAAATCTTTTTATCCGAGAGAGCAGCTTCGCGAAGCGACGCGGCCGGAAAAACGGTTTCGGTAGGCAGGCCGTATTGTTTGAGCAGGCGGATCAGCCTGTTAAGGTCGTGCTGTGACAGCATTCCGCGGCTTGCGGCAGCCTGGCTGATCAGTACCATGCCGACGCTGACGGCTGCTCCGTGGGATATTCTGAAATGACTGCATTTTTCAAGCGCGTGGCCGAAAGTGTGGCCCAGATTCAGCTTGCGACGCTCGCCGGTATCCTGTTCGTCGGCAGCGACCAGATCACGCTTCATGCCGACGCAGACACTGATCACGTGTTCGGCCTGTTCCGTGATCGGCGTTTCTTCCAGTTCGCGGAAAAAGGCTTCACTGCCGAGCATTCCGTATTTGATCACTTCGGCGCTGCCGTCGCGGATGACTGTTTCCGGCAGGGTCTTCAGCGTGTCGGGATCGCAGAGCACCAGCATCGGCTGATGAAAGGCGCCGGCCAGGTTCTTGCCTTCGGGAAGATCGATGCCGGCCTTGCCGCCCACGGAGGAATCCACCGCGGCCAGCAGAGAGGTCGGAAGCTGAACATAGCGGATGCCGCGCAGGTAGGTCGCGGCCACAAAGCCCGCCAGATCGCCGGTCACGCCGCCGCCGAGCGCGAGAATCACATCACTGCGGCTCATATGCCGGGCGGCCAGAAATTCCAGGATCTGTCCGTAAACGGTCAGATTTTTGGAGGCCTCTCCGGCCTCAAATACAAAGGAAAACGGAGCAAAACCGGCCCGGCGCAGCGAGTCTTCGACCTGCCTGCCGTAGAGCGGAAAAACGTGACTGTCGGAAATCACGGCTGCCCGGCAGGAAGCTGTCAGGTCTGCCAGATATTCCCCGATACGGTCCAGACCGCCCCGTTCAATGATGACATCGTAACTGCGGCTGGCTGTCACGGTCAGTTTATTCATTTTACGCCACCCCCTCCGGCATTGCCTTTCAATATCTTATATATTTTCCCACAAAATCGCCCGGTTCTGCAAGCAGAATTTGAAGGATTTCGGGAAGATAGGGAAGAAAAATAAAGAAGCGGTACTGCCGCCGCGGTTTCCTCCTGAAAAAACTTGAAATCACCCGAAAGTATGATATATTAAATCTGTCGGAGTGTTTCTTTATTACTGCACCCTCTGCCCGGCAGGGGAATGAAACAGGAGAAGAATGTGAGCGAATTGGTATCGTTTAAATGTCCCAACTGCGGTTCCCCGCTGTTGTACAGCGCGGAAAAGGGACGTTTCAACTGCGAGTACTGCGGCGGTGAATTTGATTTCGAAACCGTCAAAAACGCTGACGTCAACGCCGATCAGGAGTTTGACTGGGGAAATTACCAGGAGAACGTATCGGACGAAACGCTGGAAGGCACCGTCTCCTATGTGTGCAAGTCCTGCGGTGCGGAGGTGGTGGCCGATGCCACGACAGCGGCCAGCTTCTGCCCCTACTGCGGCAACACGATCGTAATGGAGCATAACGTCAGCGGCCTGATTAAACCGAACGGGATCATTCCCTTCCGGATTGACAAGAAGAAAATGAAAGAGATCGTGACGGACTACTGCAAAGGCAGAAAGCTGCTGCCGCGCAAGTTCATCACCGATCAGAAAATTGAAAAGATCCAGGGAATGTATGTGCCCTTCTGGCTGTATGACTGCCATGCGGACGGCTCGATGGGCTTTGATGCGACGCGCGTGCGGACCTGGGCCGATCAGCGCTATATCTATACGGAGACCAGCTACTATTATGTGAACTGCGAAGGCGACATGTCTTTTTCGCGGGTCCCGGTGGACGGCAGCGTCCGGATGGGCGATGCGCTGATGGATTCACTGGAACCGTTCGATTTCAGCGATCTGCAGGAATTTGCCTACGGCTACCTCAGCGGCTTCGTGGCGGACCGCTTCGACCTGGATGCGGATGACTGCGTCAACCGCGCGTCGAACCGTATCCGCAACAGTGTGGCAACGACCTTTACTTCGGCCGTGCGCGGCTCCTATGCCACGCTGGTCCCGAGCCGCAGCAATATCGGACTGGACAACACGAAAGTCAACTATGTGCTGCTGCCGGTTTATCTGATTACAAGCAGCTTTGACGGAACGACCTATCAGTTCGCGGTGAACGGACAGACCGGCCGTATCGTCGGGGAACTGCCGGTGGACAGACGGCAGGCCGTGAAGTATTTTGCAGGCATTGCCCTGGGCGTGGGCGCCGCCGTTCTGGCTGCGCTGACGTTCCTGTTTTAGGAGGTGGGGAAGATGAAAAGATTGCGCCAACCCTTCCTTTTCGGGCTGATGCTGGTGGCTGCGCTGCTGATTTTCGGCGGCCGGACCGTCCGGGCAGATGCGCCGAGTATTGCGGATGAGGCCGATATTATTTCGGCTTCCAACGAAGCGATCATGAAAGCCCAGATCTCGCAGCTCGATCAGAAGTATCAGACGCAGGTCATGGTCCTGACGGTGACCAGGCTGCAGCGGGACGATCTCAGCGGCGGCAAGACCTACTACGATATTGAAGCTTTCACGCAGGATTATTACGATTATATTGCTTCGAACGGACAGGAAAAGGACGGCATCATCCTGTGCGTCAACATGGAGCCGAACAACCGGGAATTCTGCATTGTCACCACGGGCAAAGAGATCAGCCGCTTCCAGCGGCACATGGATTATATCTATGACCGGATCTATGAGGATCTGTCCCGTTCCCAGTATGACGAGGGGATCCAGACTTATCTGGATCTGGTGGAGACCAAGTTCCGGCTGGGCTTTTATCCGCCGTCCGGCACCAAGATCCTGATCGCGATAGGCGCGGGTCTGCTGGTCGCTTTTCTGGCAGTGTCCACGATGAAGGGCAGTATGCAGAACGTCCAGCTGGCGACTTCGGCAAACTCCTATGTCGTCCCGAACAGCTTCCATATGCGGCGGCAGAATGAGATCTTCCTGCACAGCAGTATTGTCCAGACCGCCAGGGAGACGCAGCGCACCGGAAACGGCGGAGGCGGCGGAGGCGGCATCAGCGTCGGCTCGTCGGGCTTCAGCCACGGCGGCGGAGGCGGCCACAAGTTTTAGATCATCACCGTTGCTTAACGGATGAACGATAAAAAATAATCTGAAAAATACATGTAAAAGGAGAAACAAGAATGGGACTTATTAATGCAGCTCTCGGCGCACTTACCAGCACACTGGCCGATCAGTGGAAAGAGTATTTCTACTGTGAGGCGATGGACAAGAACGTCCTGCTGACCAAAGGCGTAAAAAAGACCGGTACGACCAATACCCTTTTCGGCGGCTCCAACAACAAGGCCAGCGATAACATCATCACGAACGGCTCCGGCATCGCGGTAGCGGACGGCCAGGCCATGATCATCGTGGATGATGGCGAAGTCGTGGAATTCTGCGCGGAACCCGGCCGCTTCATCTGGGATGCCTCCAGTGAGCCCAGCATTTTCACCGGCAACCTGTGGACCAGCATTAAGGATACCTTCAAGCTGATAGGCAAGCGTCTGGCGTACGGCGGAGAGACCGGCCATGATCAGAGAATCTATTATTTCAACACCAAGGAACTGATCGACAACAAGTTCGGCACGATGAACCCGATCCCCTTCCGTATCGTGGATGCCCGCGCCAATGTCGACCTGGAACTGTCCGTCCGCTGCGCCGGCGTGTATTCCTACCGCATTGCGGATCCGCTGCTGTTCTATTCCAAGGTCTGCGGCAACGTAGCCAAAGAGTATTACCGTGAAGAGCTGGATACCCAGTTAAAGAGCGAATTCATCAGCGCGCTGCAGCCCGCTTTTGCGAAGCTGAGTGCGCTGCAGCTGCGTCCCAGCGAGATTATTGCCCACAATACCGAACTGGAACAGGCCATGAACGAAGTCCTGTCCCAGAAGTGGGGTCAGTTAAGAGGTCTGGAAGTCGTCAGCGTGGCGCTGTCCACCGTGACGATGCCCGAAGAGGATCAGGAACGCTTAAAGATGCTGCAGACCGCAGCAACGCTGAGCAATCCGAACCTGGGCGCCGGCTATATGACAGCCTCCCTGGGCAGTGCCCTCAATACGGCTGCCGCCAATGAGAACGGTGCGATGACCGGTCTGATGGGTGTCGGCATGGGCATGAACATGGGCGGCGGTCAGATCGCCAATATGTATGCGATGGGCCAGCAGGGCGGCTACACGACTCCTCAGCCCGTCCAGACTCCTCAGGCAGCGCCTCAGCAGGCTGCCTGGACCTGCCCGACCTGCGGCAGCGTGAACACCGGCAACTTCTGCAGCCAGTGCGGCACCAAGAAACCGGCTCCTCAGCCCGCGGCCTGGACCTGCCCGACCTGCGGCAGCGTGAATACCGGCAACTTCTGCGGCCAGTGCGGCACGAAGAGACCCGAATAATCAGAGAGTCTGACCATGGGCCTTTTTGATAAGAAAATCTGTGATATCTGCGGCAGCAAGATCGGCCTGCTGGGCAACAAAAAGTTGGAAGACGGCAATATGTGCAAAGATTGCCAGAAGAAGCTGTCTCCCTGGTTCAGTGACCGCCGTCATACGACCGTGGCGGAGATCAAAGAACAGCTGGCCTATCGGAAAGCAAACGAAGCGAAGGTGGCGGACTTTATCGCCACCCGGATCTTCGGTACGGCGACAAAGCTGCTGGTGGATGAGGGCGCGGGACGTTTTCTGGTCAGCCACAGCGATCGCTGGAAAGAGAACAATCCCGACGTGCTGGAGCTGTCTCAGCTGACCGGTTATAAGGCTGCTCTGACCCGGACTCAGCTCGAAGAGAAAACCCGTGACCAGCAAGGAAAGACCGTCAGCTACGATCCGCCCCGGTACAAATATACGTATATGTTCCGGGTCACGCTGAACGTGAGCCAGCCGTTTTTCGATGAAATGTCGTTCGAACCGTTCCCGACTATCCGTGAGGACAGCGTTTCCGTGAACGGAAAGACCTGTGTGCGGCACCAGGAGGAGTACAGCAAGGCGAAGGCGGCTTTCGACGCCATGAAGGAATTTCTGGACGGTTTCTGCCCCTGCCTCAGCTCGACCGAGCCATCGGAAGAGGAAGCGCCTGAAGAAACCGCGGCTGCCGGAAGCGGAAGGATCGATACGTATCTCAAAAGCTTTGTTTTCCCGGCCCTGCCGCAGAATAAGGCCGAGATGCTGGGCCTGCCCGGCGTAAGTCTGCACAATCCGTATGCGGTGGCAGCGATGGCCGTGGCGGCTTTCTGCCGCTTCCCGGAAAATCCGGATGCGGCAATTGAGATGGTCAACGTGCTGAAAGGACCGCAGCCCCTGTCCAATTCGGACCGGAACTTTATTCGGGACCGCTTCTCGGACGGCAAGATCTACGTGCCACGTTCGTACTTCGAGGGGGCCGTGCCGGCCAACGATTACAAACCGGATGAACCCTTCACGATTCAGATCGAAGAATCGGCGCACAGCCGCGACAACTTCGATCAGGGGTATCTGACTGTGTATCTGCGCTCCGGCGGCGCGGACAATCCCCGCCCCATAACGCTGCGCCACAAACCCTCCACGGACGAATGGTTCCTGTGGAATTTCGTCGGAATCCTGGCGGATATCCGCATCCCGGTCAGCGCCGATCCCTGGGCGTAAAGATTGCGTATTGTATGGCTCCGCATCCGAGTGAAAACTTTTTCGGTGTTGAAAATGCACCTCAAAAGGTTTGCTCGGCCTGCGGAGCCTGTTATGAACACACATATTTAAGGAGAAAACCATGAGCGACAACAAACCGGCTGCGGCACCTGCCGCCCCCAAGGCAGCCAAATCCCAGCAAAACCGTCCCATCTGGCAAAAGATTATCATTCTTGCGGTAATCCTTTTCCTTTTCCTTCTGATCACCAATCCTTCTTTGATGATCTTCCTGCCCGAATCCTGGCGTGATTCCATGCGTGAAGCGTATAACGGCTTTTTCGGTGATGTGGGGCAGGTCACCAAGGTCATTCAGTTCAACTGGATCTCCATTTTTAAGGTCGTCGTGATCATTCTGCTCATGATGATCATCAAGAGCGTCCTGAAGCTGATCCTGACGAATTTCAAACCGAAATCCCCCAAGGCGGCCAGCATCTTCTCCATGGTGAAGAGCTTCAGCGGCTATGCGATCGTTCTGATCGGCTTGATCTGGTGTCTGTCGGCGATAGGGATCAATTTAAGTACCATCTTCGCCAGCATAGGAATCGTTGCCCTGATCATCGGCTTTGCGGCGGAGAGTCTGATCGAAGATATCGTCACCGGCTTTTTCCTCGTCTTTGAAGATGAGTTCAATGTCGGCGATATTATTGAATACAACGGCTTCCGGGGGACCGTTATTTCCATCGGCGTGCGGGTCACTTCGATCCAGGATCCCGGCGGAAACATTAAGCTGGTCAACAACTCCGATCTGCGGAATGTTTTGAACCGTTCCCGCACCAACTCCAATGCGGTCTGCGATATTCCGATTTCCTACAGTGCCAATCTGGCTGAGACAGAAGAGATCCTGAAGGGGATCGCGGCGGCCATGCCGGCCAAATATCCCGATCTTTTCAAGTCGGCTCCGGATTATCTGGGTGTGCAGGCGCTGGATGCTTCCTCCGTTAACCTTCGCTTTATTGCGAAAGTCAATGAACAGGATATTTACAAGGGCGCCCGGACGATGTACCGGGAGTTCAAGATCGGTATGGATGAAGCGGGCGTGGAGATCCCGTTCCAGCAGGTCGTGATTCATCAGGGAGATAAATGATTGACTCATGCGCAAGGATTCCAATCAATCTGAATACGGATTGCCGGGAGCGGAGTTTACCCTTCCGCCGGAACAGCGTGAAACCCTGACAGACAGACGGCGGGTTCAGGGCCCGGAGGAAAGCCGGCGGCGTACCGAACTGCCCGCTGACGAACATGGCGCGCCTTCTTTAAGTGCTCCGGAGGAAACGGGGGCCGGGGCAGGGCAGCAGGAAGCGGCTGACCGCCGGTCCAAACGGAGGCGCTCGCTTTTGCTGCAGTTTTCAGCCGTGGCCGCTTCGGTGGTGCTCGTGACGAATTCCTTCGGACTGGACCTCCTGGGACTGGACGGTCTTTTCAACGATTCTGTCATTCTCGGACACGTCGAGCCCAGTTACGAAGATTATGAACCCACGCATCCCGAGGAAAAAGAGCCGACGAAAGAGGATCGCGAGAACCAGTCGAAATACTACCGTCAGGGGCTGCCTGTCGGCGGGGATAAGACCCTTCCGGTCCTGGGACCGTCCGAACCGGAAGAGCTGGTGCCGCACAACCATTTTATTGCCGAAGTGGAATACGGCTACAGGCAGGGGATGGGCGAAGAAGCCAATCTGAAGGGATTTGTCTATGCCGATCCCGAAAATGAGGGGATGTTTGTCAGCAACGTCATTCTGAATTACAGCTATTCTCCGGGAGATGCCGGGGACAAGCCTGGTCTTCACTATGACCGTGCGACCAACACACTGACCATGTCCAACTACAGCGGAGAAGGGCTCCTGATCCAGGGCATGGGAAATGACTTCACCGTTCGGCTGGAAGGCATAAACCGGCTGGAGCACTATCTGCTGATCGGCAGCGGCAGTCTGACCCTGACTGGAGACGGAGCACTGCTCGTCAATGAAAAGAGAGAGTATGATGTCGGGATTCGCATAGCCGGCGGATACTCTGAAGCGGCGCTGATGATCGACGAAAATGTCTGCTACCGGATCAGAGGGAAAGGTGTGGCGATCGCTGCTGCGGCAACTTCCGCCGAGAAAATGCTGTGGCTTAAATCCTACAGTACCTGGCCCGGTGTCATGCAGGCACAGTGGTACAGAGAAGATTCTCTGCCCGCCACGGTCGAGTCCGGTCATCACTACACCTGGTATCTGGTGGGTGATGATTGGGGCTTTATTGACGGACTGGAGAGTGTGAACGATACCTGGAAGGAGGCTTTCGAGGCTTACAATCCCGACGAACCGGATTCTCCTTCCGGGACGAGTGAAGCGGAAGACCAACCGACAGGGCCGGTGGAGGCGGCAGGCCTGCCGATAGGCAAAGACCGCGCTTTCCCGATTCTTCCGAATCCGCTGCCGAACAGCAATGTGCCCGGCTACGGCGTCATCAATGAGGACTATATCGTCGCGATCGACAGCTCCGGGCAAAGGAGCATCGTCTATCTGAATGCTCTTAAGGTCGACTCCTATAACGAGATCGAGGAGATCCCAGGCCTTTCGTATGACCGAAACACCAATATACTGTCCATGGACAATTACCACGGCGGTGCGCTTGAGGTCAATATGATGGGCAACAGCTTCCGGATCGAGCTGACCGGGGAGAATATTCTGGATAATTATATTCAGATTTACGGCTTTTACACCGGCGGAAGCGTTACTTTCGGCGGAAGCGGTTCGCTGCTCGTCAACGCCGGCAAATCCGGCGTCGGTCTGCTGCTGACCGGAGAATGCTCCGAGTCCTGCATTATGGTCGAGCAGACCGTCACCCTGGATATATACGGAGATTACGCGGTTTATGCTGAGCAGGTCAGGACGAATAAGCTGATCTATTATGAGTCCGATTACGAGCTGCCGGCAGTCTGGCAGTATATGTCCCGTGACGATGACACATCCGAGAACCCGAAGGTCTCCGGTACTTTCCAGACCTGGGTCCTGCTGGATCAGAAC
>JAEEGL013805997.1_pt1 | contig 18514 bp, 20 predicted proteins | sample 9134231 | NCBI WGS metagenome assembly JAEEGL01 (sample SAMN16246548, study PRJNA631951) | gut metagenome | biome: gut microbiome; feature: rumen; material: fiber-attached | host: Bos | place: Iran: Karaj | collected 2018-10 | reverse complement strand
TTTTCTGTTCCATATACATTATTAATTTTTCGGATGCAAAATTACTAAATATATTTGAGAATATCGCTGATTTTATCAACTTTTATAAGACGCTCGTGGTCTATATCCTCAAAATGCTCCAACTGCCACGTCACGTGGAAGGGAATATGGATGGCCCATGCGCCGATGGCCAGAGCAGGGGCACAGTCGCTTTTCAGGGAGTTGCCAATCATCAGCAGTTCTGAGGGATGTATCCCCTGATGTTCGCACAGGGCCAGGAACTCACGCTGGGTCTTGTCGGAGGTAATCTCTACGTCATCGAAATATTTCAACAGGCCAGAGCGCTTCAGCTTGTTCTCCTGGTCCTGCAATTCTCCTTTGGTGAAGCAGACCATTTTTCGTGTTGAAGGGTCGTTCTCTTCTTCTATTCTGGCGCGAAGGGTTTTCAACGTTTCTTCTACGCCGGGCAATGGTGTGGCAGGCAGGTGGAGCAGTCGCTTGCAGTCTTGCAGGAGCTCGTCCAGCTGCGTCACTGAGAGGTCGTTGCCTGCTATGCGCATGGCTGTCTCTAAAATACTGATGGTAAATGCCTTACAGCCATAACCAAGGTCGGCCATATTGCCCGACTCGGTCTTGAAGAGTTCCTGTTTTGGATTCTCGCAATAGGGAGCAATAAGGCGGTATAGGTGATTCTCTACTTCTTCGAAAAAGCCCTGACAGTCCCACAGTGTGTCGTCAGCGTCGAAGGCAATGACTTTTATCTTTTCTGTCATCATCATGTAATTTTGCTGCAAAATTAGAAAATTTTTATGAATTGTGAATTATGAATTGTGAATTATTTTGTATCTTTGCGCTTAAATTCCAGATCGCAACTATGAATAGACTACAACAGACATTCGTATGGCTTAGTCGTATAGGTCACTGCAGAGGCTTCGGTATCCAGTCGCCTACTGACTATCGCTTCGTGCGCTATGTCATCAACGAGCATTGGCCGTATTATGCCTATGAGAAGTTGGGGCTGGATGACTGCTGGATGCGTCGCAAACTGGGTCTGCTTTATTTCCGGTTGGCCAATGAACTGCAGCCTCGTACGATTATCGACAGGATGGGCTTCGGGGAATACCTGCGGGCAGGCTGTCGTCAGGCGCAGATTGTTGATGATGCAGAGTCGGTGCAACTGGCTATCGTGCCTGTCAAGACCGACTGCCAACTTCTGTTTGACAGGTGTAATGACAAGTCTGTGGTGGTGATACAAGATATCTATCGTGCCTATAGTTACTGGCATCGTATAGAGCGCGACCCAAGGACGACGGTCACCTACGACCTCTATTATTGCGGCATCGTGTTCTTCGACCCTAAACGCGTGAAGCAAAACTATGTGATAAATTTCTAAAAACCTCAAAACCTTATGAAAATGACTAAGATCTATACTCGCACAGGCGACAAAGGGATGACCAGTCTGGTGGGTGGCATACGTATCAAGAAAAGTGATGTCCGTCTGGAGGCCTATGGCACCATCGACGAACTCTGTTCGCACATAGGATTGCTGGTTGCCCAACTGCCTCAGGACGATGATGAGCATGAGTTTCTGATCCACACACAGAGCAATCTTTTCATTGTAGGCTCTCATCTGGCTACCGATCAGAGTAAGACGCCGCTCTATCCATCGGCTATCCTGCTAGAGGGCGAGACGGAGGCCTTGGAACAGCGTGTCGACAAGATATTACCGCTCTTGCCGGAATGTCCTGGCTTCGTTCTGCCAGGTGGCACCATCGCAGCTGCTCAGTGTCATGTTTGCCGCACCGTTTGTCGTCGTGCAGAGCGTCGTATTGACGCCCTTGCCGATGTCGCAGAAGTGGAGGCTGATATTATCAAATACGTCAATCGTCTGAGCGATTATCTGTTCGTTTTGGCAAAAAAAATAAATTTTAACGCAGGACAACAAGAAATTATGTGGCAAAAACCTTGCAGATAGAAAAATATTTATTACTTTTGCGCCCAATTTAAAGAAACGACTAACATAAAATAATTGAGAATATGTATTGGACACTAGAATTAGCATCAAAACTGGAGGATGCTCCTTGGCCTGCAACCAAGGACGAATTAATCGACTATGCCATCCGTTCGGGCGCTCCACTCGAAGTGCTCGAGAACCTGCAAGAGATTGAAGATGAGGGTGATGTTTACGAGAGTATCGAAGACATCTGGCCCGATTATCCTACGAAGGAAGACTTCCTGTTCAACGAGGATGAGTATTGATTATTTAGTTCAGTTCGTAAAAACGTAAACGAATGAATAGATACAGCATGGTTTAAACTAAAAGTTTTCCATGCTGTTTTTTTTATTATAAAATATTGAAAATTGCCAATGGCAAATAAAGGACTCTCTAAGTCAAAATATACAAAGTTCCGTCAGTGTGAAAAGGCTTTGTGGTTGCGTGTTTACAACCCAGAATTAGCTGTAGAAGACCCACAAACAACAGCCCGCTTCCAAGCAGGCAATGAGGTGGGTGATCTTGCCATGCATTTGTTTGGCGACTATGTAGAAGTGACGACGCTGAAAGAAAATGGTAGTCTTGACTTGAAAGCGATGCTTGATAAGACGCAGCAATGCTTGAATGAAGGTACTGAGAATATTTGCGAGGCATCCTTTACCTTTGAGGGCTGCTATTGTGCGGTGGATATCCTTAGAAAGACTGACAATGGCTATGCTATCTATGAGGTGAAGAGCAGTTCAGCATCAGAAGATGACGAGGGAGCGAAGAAGGACAAAATGGAGGTCTATGCTCAGGATATAGCCTACCAGAAGTGGGTGCTCACGCATTGTGGTGTGAAAGTTACAGGTGTGTTCCTTGTTAGGCTTAACTCTGATTATGTTCGTGGCGAGGAACTCGACATCAGTCAGTTGTTTATTACAACGGACATGACAGACTATGTGGCTCGTGAATATCCATATATTGAGCATTTCATCGATACTGCCCGTCTGACCCTGCAACAACAAGATGAGCCAACAGCTGAACTGAGCAAGCACTGTCACAAGCCCTACCATTGTGAGTTTTGGGATTACTGCACGCAGCATATTCCACACCCCTCGGTATTCGACCTGTACAAGAAACGTTTCGATCATAAGTTGAGCCTATATTATAAGGGGAAGGTGACATTTGAAGACCTTGCTGGCGAGAAACTTACTGATTTCCAGCAGACGCAGGTGGCTTGCACTATGTCGAACGAGATGCATATTGACCATGCTGCCATCCGTGAGTTCATGCAGCAGTTGAGCTATCCGCTCTACTTCCTCGACTTTGAGACCATGCAGGTAGTCATTCCGCAATATCCTGGCACCAAGCCCTATCAGCAGATCACTTTCCAGTACTCTCTGCATTATATCGAAAAGGAGGGAGGCCCCTTGTTGCATAAGGAGTTCTTAGGTGTATCAGGTGAAGACCCTCGTAGGGCCTTGGCTGAACAGCTGTGCCAGGACATTCCCATGAATGTGTGTGTTACGGCTTATAACAAGTCGTTCGAGTGTACGCGCATCAAGGAGTTGGCTCAGACCTTCCCAGACCTCAGCGAACACCTGCTGAATATCCGTGACCATATCGTCGATCTGTGGGATCCCTTCAAGGCTGGCCACTATTATGTGCCTGCTATGGGAGGTTCCACTAGCATCAAGTACGTGTTGCCAGCCCTCTGGCCTAACGAGCCTTCGCTCGACTATCACAACCTTGATGAGCGCTGTCAGAATGGTGGCAATGCTATGACCATCTTCCCCCAAATCAAAGATATGGAGCCCGCAGAGCAAGCAGCCACTCGTAAGGCCCTCCTTGCCTATTGCTGCTTAGATACCTACGCAATGGTGAAGGTTTGGGAGAGATTGAAAGAACAAATATCTTCTTGATCATTTAATAAACTGAATGAACATTGCATGGAATTTAGACGATATGATAAGATAGACTGTAGTTTCTTTGATCTTATAGATGGAGATCTTGAGCCAAAACAGACAATGGCTTTAGGGTATCTTCTAGCAAAATCAAAAGAAGCTTTGAAGGCTTTATTGAAGTTAATTGGCGTAAAAGTACGACGATATGATAGCTATATTGTTGACTGTGAAGCGCAAAAAAAACAGTTATCAAACAATGATAGAATTGATATATTGATACGCTTCTACTCTAATTATCAGCCTACACAAGCGATTATAATAGAAGCAAAAAGTGTTCGTGCCAATACTTCTGCACAACAGGCAGGTCAACAAGTGCAAAAGTATACTGCAGGTTTCGGGCATTTAGCAAATTTCGACACTAAAAATGTAACAAGTGTTGTTCTTACGCGTACTTCTATAACTTCCGTAGACAGAAGCATTATATCTATATCATGGAGTCGTCTTATTTCTGTTCTTCATGATTTAGTTAAACCCAAGACCGACGATGATCAACTAATTAAATATTTCGTTAAATTTATTACCAATGTAAAAGGCAGCATGAAATACTACGAAGAAGAAATACTCTCAATTCCTGCGGGTAAAACTATTAATGCGATTAAAGCTTCTGGTATATATGAGTGTCCAATAAATTATAATGCCCATAAGAAGTCCTTGTACGTGACATTCCGTGAATCGGGAATGAGTAAAGGAAAAATGGACACATTGTATAAGTTAATCGACATCTTTGAAATTGACCTAAACGACACATCTGCTATCGATATAATTGATAAATCCATTAATGGGTTTGCAGGAAAAATCACTCAGTATAAGACCATTGCAAATTATAATGGTAATGACCATTCTAAAAAACAAGTATATTTATTAGACGTAAACAATACTATAACCTTACCTATCCCCGTAAGACCCGTAGAAAATAATACTGCGCCTGTATATTATAGAATAAGTGAATTCTTTGGTAAAAACAATAGCAATCTAAAAGATGTTATTGTGGTTCAGAAAAACATTACCATTGACGGAAACACACTTAACATACAAACATCAGGTAAAAAAACATATAAGTTGTATGAAAATGGATCTCTGGTGAAGACTTTTATCAACAATGGGTCTCATTCACTGAATACTTCAAACCAGTACCAACTGACGGTAACCGGCACAAATCGCAATGTCCAGTTACAAAGTATTTTAATCACAAATGGTACACCCTGGCAGCTTTATTATATTTTTTAATGCGCAAAATAACCATTTTGTTTTTATCTCTATAGATGTATATTCATCTTGTCAGTTTTATTGACAGAAAATAATAGGATAAATGGAAGAAACGTCGTAAATTTGCACCCGCAATCAGTAATTTAGAATAATGTTATTATGATTAGACCGTACTATCAAGAAGTAGATTTCACCAATTGGTTAGCTGCAAATGGAGACAAACAACCCAAACAAAGTGCAGGGTATATACCCTCGTTAGTTGATAATGTCTTAGCTTCTTATGGATTAGATTCCATTTTCAATTCAATGGGCAATGCGATTAAGAAGAAGGACATTACTTTAGGTAAGCTAGAAGAATTGTATGCTTGGGTGAATAAGGCTGCAACATTAATGAAGAACAACCCGAATGTCCTTAATAAAGCAAAGGCTTCGAATTCTTCTATTTCTCAGTATTGTGTGATTTTAAATAGGTATATCGATTTTCTAAAAGTGAATGAACCAGCATTGAATGTTAATAAACAGTGGGGGGCAAAGACTTGGAACAATGCTTTTTCCTACTTTAAGAATGGTATTGTTAAAGCGGTTGCAGTTAACGGATACCAATCTTTGATTACTTCGCCTGCTATGGGAGGGAATATTAATAATTTTGTAAAACTTGCTGTAGAAAGTTCCTATTTCTTTAATACGACATTAGTAAATAATTGCCATCAAGATATTATCAGCAAATTAAATGATTCCCAGCTATTATATGCACGTAAGAGTACATCTGGTTCTATTCAGACGAGAATAGATGGTCAAACAGTGTTTATTGGTAATGGGGTGTCGATACCTATAGTTTTAGATCCAGATAACAATAAGGCTGTTCGTGATTTAATCGATTCGGAAACTGGCTACACCGTTAGTTCTGGAACTGATAGTTTCTTTACAGATTTCAAGATTTCACATATATGGGGAAACGCTTTTGACCCTCGTTTCTTTACCAGTCTATGGAATATAGTGTTGGTGCCTTCTTGGGCAAATGATTTGCTTGATAAGAATAGCTCAAATCAAAAACTAGCACAACTGATGATAAATACTTATAAAGCAATATGCGAGGAATTGTATGATACTCCTTCTAAATGGAAGAAGTTGGGCGTTTCAGGCATTGCCATCCCATCGAATCGTGCTAGTATTCTACATGGTACGTATGATATTAATATAATTGGTGGAAAGAACGGTAAACCTATCGGAACAATTACAAAAAAGAGTATAACGATCTAATTTGAAACTCCTCCTCGCTGCCCTGATGCTCCTGCTGACGCTGGCTCTAATATAGAGTCCGCTCTATCTGGTGTGGCTGGGCCTTACGGGCACAGGTAACTTTTGGATAAGAGCCCTACTGGTGGTGACAGGGTTGGTGCTTTGCCGAATGGCAAAGCCCATCTCTGTCATCACAGGGAAGGATTGGAAAATATTTTGATTTAATTAAACTATACGAATACGCTCAGTCAGATTTCCAACGAAGTATTTGATGTCGTTATCGCCCAACTCGTACCAGTCGTATTCGTCTGAGGGCTCCTCGTAGTTGATGACATCTCTATAAGTCCCCTCTACGTCATCGGCAAGACGCTCAGTCAGCAAATCTTCGACAGCCTGCTCGATTTCTCCTGCCAAGCGTGGGTGGTGCCGGCGAAGCCATGGGAAGAATTTGCAGTCTATATCCTCATCGTCCAAATAATCCTCCTGATCGTCCAACGCACAACAATAGACGTAGTTCAGCACTTCGAAGAATTCCTCTGGCATTTCCAGTGTCTCGTCGAAGTTGACACCATTGATTTCGAGACCGATATCTAGAACGTGGTTGTCCTGTTGGGCCTCAACGAGTTGCTCTGCTTGCACGTTGTATTCCTGCTCGTCTCCATCTTGCCTGAAAGAGAGAATGCTTTCTCTCAACACACGCTTAGGATTAGGTAGTCCCTCTTTCCACACTTCGTTGGCCAGAAGCGAGAAATAGTTGACACCCAAGGCGCGACAGATACGCATGAGTTGTTCTGTATTGATGCTGTTGCGTTTTACGATGTTATACACATTGGGTCTTTCGCAGCCAATTTTCTTTGCCAATTGCGTAGCGGTGATACCCTGCCGATCCATCTCTTCTTTGATGAGTTCTCCAATGTTGATATTCATATAATGATGTTTTTGGTTTTTATCTGGTGCAAAGATACATTTTTTTTTTATTCTCCATGCACTTTTTGTCTATTTTTCTTCAAACGCTTTGATAGCGCTAAGAAGCTGGATTGCATTGGCAAGATCCTCCAGCACTTCCTCACAACTTCTCTGGCAGATGGGCTGTAGTTTTTTCAGTCCTTCTATAACGTCTTCAGGCTCTTCAACCAGTTTCGAAGCTTCCTCCCAAATGGAAGTTTTCCACTCATTCTCGGTATGCTTCAAGTCTTTTCTCAGCTGCGTTAGTAGCTTTTCCAGAAAGTAGTAATAGATAACCAGCCCCCAACGGCCATTGCCGTTGAAGGTTTCACGCTTTTTCTGCGACTGATAGATAGGACTATAACTTTCAACCTGTTTCATAATCGCACGATTAGTCCTAACGCTACGTGGTTCATTGTCCTTTGGAAATTCAAATGCCATAATCTTTATAATTTAATTGTTAATACTTAATTGAAACCTATTCGTCTGTTGTTTTTATTGTCCAGCTGCTCGTTTTCGCAGTGGCGAAAGAGGGTGTCCTTCACGTTGACGTTGTCACCATGCAAGATGCTGTCAATGGTATAGTGGCGGGCTATATTCTCTATCTGTCCTCCGCTGAAGTCGAACTTCTGGGCCAGTAGGGTGGCTGTGTCATCCTCCAATGAAGGGATCATTGAGAGCCAGATGTGACGACGAGCATCAAGGGTGGGCTTGTTGAACTTCACCTTGTAGAGGAATCGGCGCTCGAAGGCCTTGTCCATGTTTTGCTCCAGGTTGGTGGTGGCGATGAGGATGCCGTCCAGCGTCTCCATCTCCTGCAGAATGATGTTCTGGATGGTGTTCTCCATCTTGTCGACTGAGTGCTCTACAGCCTCCTTGCGACGACTGATAATGGCATCGGCCTCGTTGAACAGTAGGATAGGCGTCATCTCGCAGTCACGCACTTTGCGGCGATAGTTGTCGAACACCGCCTTGATGTTCTTCTCGCTGTCGCCCACCCACTTGCTTCTGATCTCTGTCACGTCTATCTGCATGATGTCACGACCTGTTTGTCGAGCCAGCTGTAGCACCGTCTCCGTCTTTCCCGTACCAGGGGCACCATAGAACAGACAGGCAAATCCACAACGGAAGCCCTTATCCTTCAGCCTACTGCGAATGCCCTGATAGTTGTCCTCGCTGAGCAGATTCTTCAGCTCGTTCACCTGTAGTGAGGTCTTCTCGTCGTAGTACATCGGCTTCTCCACTATCTGCTCGTGAAGGGTCAGTCCATGACGCTGCGACTCCTCATCTTTCAACTCGATGCCAAGTTCGCTCAGCATGGCCTTTTTAGCAGATAAAGTCAGGTGGTAATAGCTTCTATTGGCAAACCCCTCATCGTTACAGAATTCTACTAACTGGTGTCGCATCAATATATGGCTCTCCCTGATCAGCTCATTGCATATACTTTTCGAGATATGACGATCCTTGAATACGTTTTTGATGTCCATTTGATTAATACGATCGTCGTGATTATTGACGAAAGCGTGGGCAAAATAAACCAATAACAGCAGATCCTCATCACCGAGATTAAGCTTGTCTACAAACTGACAGAAGTCCAACGTTGGATTGTTGGCCATGAGTATCTGTATCTTCTTGATGGCACCAGGAATGGTCATCTCCTGGTTGTTCAGCATGTCGAAGATGTCGTCGAACTGGCAGAATAGTTCCTGACAGTCTAATTCTTTAATGTCGATAGAATCGATATTCCTGTTGTCGTTCAGAGCCTCTAATACATAATAAGGTATGCGGTAAGTTGGGCGGCAATTTGAACGATTGCAGATGATATAGCCCCGTTCTGCCAGCACTTCCAGTTCCTTCAGGTAGGGAAGGAAACGGAATGAAGTGCAATGCAGGTGTCGACAGTAATCTACCATCTCGATACGCTGATCACTACAGAAGTTAACTGTAAGAGCCAGTGCAAAAACCTGTGGATTGGTGAGGTTTAGTTTCTTGGCTAAGAACTCGAAGGCCTCGGCAGCCTCTAAATAGATACTGTCATCGCGCAGACCGCAATTCTCCGACCTGTTGATAATAGCCTCAAAGGCCAGTAAGATAGTTGGCTCCCTGTCGCCAAAAGTAAAGCAGTCCATGAGAATCTCGTCATCAGTCTCGTCGTCTGCCGTGTCTCCAATGATCTCCATGATCTCGTTGTAATCTCTAATGTCGTCTTCAATCATATAATCTCCTTTTTTTATTAATTATTTGCGGTGGCAAAGGTAAGAATTTTGTAGAACATAATCATATAAAAATCTGTCACATAATTATACATAAGTGTCGAATTATTTTACGTTTTATACTTTTGTGATTCATCATAATTATGTATTTTTGCACCATAATTTTTAATATGGTATAAGATGAAGGAATATAGAAGAATGAAGCCCTGCCCGCCTCGCAAGTATAAGAAGACGGTGTTTGTAGATGTTGAGGCCTTAACAGACGGACCAAGTGAGGAAGAAAAGGCAGTAGTAACGTGGCTAACTGCTTACTTTGATGTGTATATCATTCAGACTGATGAGTATGTTCACTTGTTGCGTGGCGACTATCTGATAAGTCCCGTTCAACATGAACCGATGTTTCGTGGGGAGTGGGTTTGCTTTAGGCTAAAAGGCTCACAAGATGCTGATAGTCCTCAAACGGATTGGCAACGGGTAAAAGCGTTTTTCTCGGATATAGTTGAGAAAGGTGAAAATGTGGATGATGGAGTTTCTGATGAAACAGCGTTGGCTATGTTAAGAAGTCAGCTTCGCTATGATGACGATAATTGTTGAGAAATATGAAACAGTTTGACAGAGAAAAAGACGGTGATGAATATCTGTACACCATTGACGGGGAGGTCTGGTTATGTGGTGATGATGAGGCTTTTGGCCTTATTCGTGATTGGGAAAAGCGTTATGATGACCCCGAAGTCATTACGTCGCCAGACGTGTTTGACGATGACGACAGGATGATAGACGATCACTTTGTGGTATATACCAAAGACGGGAAGCACCTGCTTAATTGCCTGAATGTCTTTAACGAGGCAGAATACACCGTTAAAGAGGGTGTAGTGACTATCTGTGACGATGCATTTTATTGGCGACAAAATTCTGAACAGCGTTTGACCTTGTATGTCCCATATACTGTCAGACTTGTTGGTGATAATCTTTTCGGTGTTGGTGGTGGACGGATAATAATTAAGGAATAATGAGAGGACATCTTGCGTAATCGCTAAAAAAGTCTAAGACTTTACATAAAAATGAATTGCTAAGAAAAAAATAAGTAACTTTGCATGAAGTAAGGTTTAAAATATAAGCATTATGGATTTATTTGATCAGATTAGTGAGGACATTAAGTCCGCAATGAAGGCTCGTGACAAAGTGCGTTTAGAGACCCTTCGTAACATCAAGAAAGTATTTCTGGAAGCAAAGACGGCTCCAGGAGCCAATGATACATTGACAGATGTCGATGCGCTAAAGATAATCTCAAAACTGGCTAAGCAAGGTAAAGAAACAGCTGCGACCTACACTCAGGCCGGACGTCAGGACTTGGCTGATGCGGAGTTGGCACAGGTTGAGGTTCTGGAGAGTTATCTGCCAAAGCAGCTCTCTCAGGAAGAGATAGAGGCAGAAGTGAAGAAGATTATCACAGAAGTAGGAGCCACAAGTATGAAGGAGATGGGCAAGGTCATGGGGGCTGCCAGCAAGCAGTTGGCTGGTAAGGCTGATGGCCGGGCCATTTCTGAAATCGTGAAGAAACTCTTGGCATAAGCATCGCTCTTTATTATAAACAAATAAGCAGCATGGAGAAGATTCATCCATGCTGCTTTTCGTTTATTCTTTTCCAAACTCGTTGATGAAGCGCCAGTCAGTTTCGGTGAATCCATCAGTAGTCATCTTCCAATTGGGGTCAGTCAACCAAATCCGTACGGGTAGGCACACACGGGTACGCGCCCTAAAAACTGACAGACCGAAAGCCCGACGAAAACGGAGCGGAAGGCTGACGAAAACGGAGGGAACGAAAAACACGATGCATCGATAAATAGACTTAACGTCTAACACTTTAAAATCACAAAGAAAATGGAAAATAAAAGGAGCAGCACTTATAATCACACAGATACGATATCTGTGAAAGAAAAAAGGTAGCGTTGAGGCTACCTTTCTAAACTTACTTCTTATTCTCGGTCTTATTCTCGGTCTTCTTCTCAGTCTTCTTTTCTGCTTCTTTCTTCACTTCCGTGGCCTTGTAGCCGAATTTCGTGAAGCCCTTGATGATGGCTTCAGGGGTGGTCTTGTCGGCATCGTAGGTCACGGTGACGCGCTGCTCAGGGATGTCGCACTCAATCTGCTTGACACCCTTCTCGAAGCGGAGGTTGCCCTTGATTTTGTTCTCGCAGCTGGCGCAGTGCATCTGTGGCTGTGTGGTTACTACTAAGGTCTTGATATCCTTGGCCATTCCAACCAATGCGGTCAGCATCATGGCACTTACTAACATAACTTTTTTCATAATTATTTTAATCTTTAATGTTTAATCTTTAATGTTTAATGTTTAATCTTTAATGTTTAATCTCCTACATTCTCCCAAAGTTCACGCGTATGCCGGCATAGAACATGGCGCCCTGCACGGGTCCCCATACCATGGTGGGGTCGAAGGTGGTGCTCCATGGGTCGGCAGCATTGATGATGGGCGTTTTCTGACGGAAGCCAGTGAGGTTCTCACCGCCTACATAGACAGAGAAATGGCGGAACCAGCGGGTGATCTGTGCCGATACCTGTTCGTAGGCACCGAAACTGCTGTTCCATGATGGGGTTCCGTCTGTCAGAGTATAAGGCGTAGGCATGCGTCCGCCACCATTGAGTTGCAGTGTGGCGTCAAACTGCCAGATGCCGAGGGGCGTCTTGTAGCTGGCAGTGACGAGTCCTTTGTAACGACTGGTAAGGGGCTTCTCCTTGAGTTCACCACCATAGGTACACTTCACGTCGTTGAGACGATAGGCGGCAGTCAGTTCCAATCCGCTGACGATAGGGTAGGTGGCATCCACCTGGAAGGTGTTTGAGTACGACTTGCCATCGAGATTCGTGATGTGAATCTGTGTGGGGTCGCTGTCGTAATCAATGACGGCCTGATGGTTGAAATGCGTGTGATAATATTCGGCGTTCAATTTCAGGGTCTTGCCAAACAAGGGGATGTACCACGAGGTGCTGGCACCATAGTTCCATGCTGCCTCCTGTTCCAAGTCGTCGATGACGAGCGTGCGTCCGCTAGCCAACAGGTTATTGTTCTCTGCCAAAGCGTGAACAGTGCGATAGCCCTTACCTGCTGAGAGACGCAGACTTACAATCTCGTTGGGCGCGTATTTCACGTGGAAACGGGGCGTCACAAACGTGCCGTAGAGGTTACTGTGGTCGGCACGGATGCCAGCCATCGCCGTGAACTTGGTGTCCAGATTATAGGTGTACTGCACGTAGGCGCCAGGCACGGTCTCCTTGGTGGTAGCACGCTCTACACTATTCACTATTAACTCTTCACTAAGATAGTCGTGATTCAACGAAAGACCAGCAGCCAGATTGTGCTGTGTGGTGAAATTGGTCTCGAAGAGCAACTGCGCATAGGCATTCTTCTCGTTCACGCCGTAGTACTTATGACCATAGTTGGCATCCATCTGATGCAGCGACAGGTTGGTCATCATGGCAATATTCGTGCCGTGCGAGGGGTCGAGGATGAAGGCATGCTTCATATAACCCTCGTAACGATCGGTCTCCACACCAATTTTATAGAGGTGAGAGGCGTGAGGTGTGTGGTGAGAAGTCTGACCACCCTCGCGTTTCTCCTTGATGATGCCTAATCCACCATGGAAGATATAACTGTCGTCCTTGTATTTCCATCGGTTCTGGAAGTTCCATTGACGCACGGTGGGCTGATCCTGAAAACCATCATCGTTCTGGTCGTGCTCGCCCCATTCGTTCTGATAGTGAGCCAGGATCTCCGTACTCAATCGGTCGCTCATGTGCACGTTGGCATCGGCATTAGCCTCTGCGCGTCCCATCGTGTTACCAAAGAGATTCACGGTGACGCCCTGCTCGTCCTCGGGCTTCAGGTACTCCACGTCAATCTGACCCGTGATACTCTCGTAGCCATTGCGTACTGACGATGAGCCCTTTGATACCTGGATGCTCTTCATCCAAGGTCCAGGCACGTAGTCGAGGGCAAAGGGAGCCGCAGCGCCGCGGAAGTTGGGCAGGTTCTCAGTGAGCATCTGCACGTAGGTGCCGCTCAGTCCTAAGAGTTTAATCTGCTTGGCGCCAGTGGCAGCGTCGCTGTAGTTCACGTCAACGGAAGGGTTGGTGGTAAAACTCTCGCCAAGGTTACAACAGGCAGCCTTGAACAGTTCCTCTTTCGCGATGGAGACGCCGTTGACGGGACCGCCCATGCGTTTTGTGCCTGATCGGCGTGAGGTGATGGTGACATTTCTCAGTGTCTGACTCTTTATAGTATCTGCCTGCAACGAATTGACATTCTGCGCATTAGCAGACAGACATAGCATCATAGCGATGCCAGTGATATATAATTTCATTTTCGGAATTTGATGTTAATATGATACAATGTGTAAGGTGACCTTGCCCCTGGACAAAGCCTCCGTATAGTTGAATCATATTAAGAATCAAATGATTAAGACGCGGATGAAGTTCAGATAAGCCCGTGGCGGACTCTTCCATGCGGCGCGGGTGGGCTGAACGAAAGTCTTACATACCGCAGGGCGCAGCCATTCTATTACCAGACTGGGCAGTACGGCCAGAAGCGGTTGGATGATGTGGAAGTCGGTGACTACTTGCTGGGCTGCCGTTGTGGGCGATAGTTCCACGTGCGTCACCGTCATACAATGGGAAGTCATGCAGCAGTCTGCGTTGTCCTCGCCTATGCTGTTCACCCCGATGGCAGTCATCACCTTGACCGTACCCGAGTGTGCACAGCGCATGATGTTCACCCCGCTACCAATAAACAGGATGATCATCGACAGCAGTACAGCGAGCAATATGTGCGTACATTTCTTCATTCGGCGGCAAAATTACAACTTTTTTCAGAAATCATGAAAAACTCCGTCTCTGTATTTGCTCTGCTTTAAGAAGAATTAAAATTTTTTGCCATCAATTCAAAGGAGTAGTAAATTGGATGAAAAATGCAGTTTTTAACTTTCCGTTGGATAAGAAAAAAGGCATAAAAGTGTGAAAAAGAAAGGAAAAAGGGCAGTTTTCTTGCGATTTTATTCTTTTTTTTGTATTTTTGTGCCCAAAATAAGAACCGAAAATTTATAATATGAGAAAATCACTACTGATTCTAATACTCTTTTTTTTGACTCTTATCAGCGTTTCAGCACAGCGGGTATTGACAGGTACGGTCACTGATACAAGTGGCGAACCACTCCTTGGTGTTACCATAAGTGTCAAGAATGGTAAGGCTACGGCTATTACTGACTTTGACGGAAAATACAGCATCAAGATTGACGACCCCAGTGCCGTGCTGATGTTCCGCTATATGGGTATGGAACCCTATCAGGCTGCAGTGAAGAATCAGCAGGTGCTGAATGTGACGCTGAAGGAACATACCACACAGTTGACCGAGGCCGTTGTGGTGTCAACAGGTTACCAGCGACTCAGTCGTGAGCGTTCTACGGCAGCCTTTGGTTTCGTGGACTCCACGAAGTTAAACCGTGTGATGCACAAGGATATCCTCTCGGCTCTGGAGGGTCAGGTGGCTGGTCTCCGTATGGATATCAACCCCTCGCAGGCAAAGGAGGTATCTTCTAACACCACTGCCCAGCAGTCAGATGCTATCCTCTTCCTTGAGCAGCATCTGGATAAGGTGGAGTCTTACCTGAAGTCTCAGCAGACCAGCGGCCTCAATGCCGCCCACTACAAGAACCTGCTCCTGCGTATCAAGAAGATACGTGAGAAATACGAGTCTGGGAAGTAAACTTTTGATATATAAAAAACAGTACTCAGAAATTCAGGGTACTGTTTTTTTATATGACCGTATCGGCAAGTTAATTGCGCACTAACAAGTCATAGCGGATATGATCCTCGGCTACAGGGCAACCTGTAGCCTTTTTTTGTGCTGCTGTCTTGCGAGGGCTGCGCTTCTGTATGGCGGCTTGCTGTGTGCTGGCAGGCTGAACGGCGGGAGTCTCCTGAAGCACGGGCACGGGCGCAGGCGCTGGGGCAGGCACTTTGATATAGACGGTATCTACCATGGCAGTGAGGGGAGCATCCTGCTGATTGCTGCTCTTTGTCCAGATGCCAAGGATGAAGCCGAGGAAGACGGCAGCAGGGATGGCTACAAGCCACGAGGGGATGTGGAAATGACTGCGATGACGGTGCCACGGACGGACGGTCTGCTGAAGGTTCTCTTCGTCGCGTAACTGCTGGGCAGTGCGGATGATGTCTTGATTATTTATTTTCATATTTCCTAAGTTCTTGTTTGATGATATTCATGGTTTTGTGCAGGCGCGATTTCACAGTGCCTTCTGGCACATCGGTGATTTGCGCTATCTGGGGAACGGAAAGTTCTTCTTCGTAGTGCAGGGAGAAAAGCATGGCGTAGGGTTCGGGCAGGGTTTTCAGGATGAAGCGCAGGGCATCGCGCAGGAGGGATTCGTCGAGTTCTACCTCGATGTTGTCATCGACGGGTAGGGCGTCGATAGCGGAGCAGTCGCTGACAATGGCGAGGCGATTGCGGTGATGATTCTTCCACAGGTTATAGGCGATGGTGTAGAGCCAGGCACGGAAGTTGCGCCCTTCGTGATAGGTCTCGCGGGCGGCATAGAGGCGCAGGAAGGTGTCGTGCATGAAGTCGGCAGCCAAATCGCTGTCGTTGCCCAGTCGGCGCACGAAGAAACCCTGCAACCGTCGGGCATGACGGTTGTAGAGTTCTTCGAAAGCACGGTCGTTGCCTTGTGCCGCCCGCTTCATCAGTTGTTCATCTGTCTGTGATGACAGTCTTAGGGGGAATAGCATGGCTTTACTTTTGAATCAGCAGGTTCCTGAATTCTTGTTTCCTTTCTTCGTCCATCGACGTGTTATCTATGCTACTTACCAGCAGGCGCATCAGCCAGTCGTAGCGCTTTTGGTCATGCTTGGCGTAATAGGGCAAAAGGTCGGCCAGCAGCACGGCATAGTTGGCTGAGAGACGCTGGGCAGTCGTCCAGTCAGAACGGAAGGGTACGAGCAGATACTCCAGCATATAGCGCTCCTCTACGTTGCGACGCTTCACGGCGAGGTTGTCGTAGGGTTTTGCAGCGTATTTTAGCGTCAAGCCCTCGTTGTAGAGCTGTTTCTCCCACGGCTCCATCGTCTTTGATGGTGTGGTGGTCGAGAAATACACCTTACTGCCGTATTTGTCGATGATGGTCTGTATGAGGGCTTGCTCATAGGCATCGTAAGAAGCGTAGTTGCTGCTTTCCCATTCAGGAAAAAAAACGCCCAACTTTTTGCCCAGCCACTGGCGGTATTCCTTCACGGTGAGGAACGAGACGCAGATGATGGTCTTGTCCTTATGCACATTCATTCCCTCCTGAATGAGCCACTTGGGGATGATGGCTGCATCGCCGTTGGCAATATAGATACCGCCTTCGTCCATACCTGCCAGTTCGTTGTAGTTGTAGCGCAGCACGGCCTCTGAGTAGATGCCACTGTCGAAATAGCGTTTCGCCATCTGCTTCATGCGATCCTCATATCCCTTCATAGCCAGGTAGCACACCCACTGGTCATAGTCGAAGAACTGCATATCGTCGGGTAGCTTTGCCAGTGCTGCCTCGGCATATTTATCGCCGTCTTTTTCATCGGAATGACCACTTACAACGGCACGGTAAGCACAGAAATTATAGGTGTAAGAATCAGGGATGGCCTGTTTCATCTCGTTCATCACCTCACGGACAATGCTGTCAGAATTGGTGCCCCACCAACCCATATAATGCGCTGCATGATAGTAGTTCAGCCATGCCGTCTCGTTCTGAGGGTTCTGCTGCGTTTCAGCCTTCCACGCCTCCTTCTGTTCTGTGTACCACACGAAGTCCTTTTCTGATACGATGGGACTTTCTACTTTCACTGCCTTGGTCTGAGCCATCATCGAAGCACTCATCATCAGAGCTGCGAGGGCTGCCAATACTGTTTTCCGTTTCATTGCTTTTTCCTGTTTTAATGATTAAACGATTTCTGTCTTCTGATATTGCATACACAGAAAGGCAGAAATCGTTCACGGTATATCATGCTTTTAACAATCTTTTTGCTTTACTACTTAGCGGCGCTTCTTACGGAAGAAGAAGGTGCCGATGGCGAAGAGGACGATGAGACCCGTAGCGATGAATGCCCAAATGTTAGTGACACGCGAGGAGGCGGTGATAGTGTAGCTGCCTGGAATCATGCGCTCGCCACCAAGGCGGTAGTGAATCACGTCACCATCATACTGTCCCATGCCAGCATCAATGACCGTGCCTGGCATTTGGAGATCGTAGTTGGTGCCAAAGGAGAGTATTCCGTACGCTCCGAAAGCACCTTCGTATGTCTGCAGGAACTGTTTATAGGCATCACTCTGGAAGGTCTTGTCTATCAGATCGGTGATATGGTTGCCTGCACCTTCAGTCGCTTCGGCATTCAGTACGCAGGGCTGCATGACCAGCGAATCGCGCACGCTGCTGAAACGCTCCTTGCTGACGGGTGGGTTCTGAATCTGGTCGTAATTAGCAATAATCATGTTGCAGATCTCGTAGAACCAGTTGGCATTCGTCCATTGGTTAACCTTTTTCTCAATGCCGTCGAGCAGTTCCTTGGCCTCGGCACCACTGAGTCCCTGCGCCAAGTCGGGCTGACCTGTGAACCAGTATGAAACGGTGTCGGCACTGAGGAAACGGTCGAGTGGGATAGGGAAGAGCGTGGTGTCTTCGCAGGTAAACGTCTCAGTGAAGGTATAATCGGTGTAGAACCACTTGAACCGTTTCTCCAACTTACTCGTAGCCTTGATGCCCTCGGCTTTGACAAGGTGATGCTGTTCTGGCCTATATAAGTTGGCACTCATCTCCTCTACACTCTGATACTCCTTCTTGGCATGAACCATCAGAAGATTACCTAATGGCTTGCTGAGATCCAGTTCCTGCATACTGTCCAGTTGAGCCTCGGTCAAAGGCACAGGATAGCGCACG
>JAEEGL010270888.1_pt1 | contig 18514 bp, 12 predicted proteins | sample 9134231 | NCBI WGS metagenome assembly JAEEGL01 (sample SAMN16246548, study PRJNA631951) | gut metagenome | biome: gut microbiome; feature: rumen; material: fiber-attached | host: Bos | place: Iran: Karaj | collected 2018-10 | reverse complement strand
GGCGTGCTGTGGTCGACGGTACGCTGATGGTCAGGTCTTCGGCTGTGATGGTGGCAGAGCCGATAGGCTGTGTCACTTGGCGTCCTCCCGTCGTGAAAGAAACATAGCCTATAGGATCCATCAGACCGCTCTGTGTCGGAATAACGCAGAATCGTACTGCATCGCTCAGGTTTGTCACGCTGACGCTCAGTCGGCGACCGTCTTGTTGGCAGTAGGCCGTTTGGTTGCCCACCATCATCGACTGCTCCACATACTCACAACCTTCAGGCAGGTCGAACAGCAGTTGTATGTCAGTGGCATCGGCAACGCTGGACTTAAAGCTCACCGTAGCTCTTAGTGTGACATACTGGCCAACCGAAACCTCCTGTTTGTTGGCCGTCAGTGATGTGCCGTCGCCTGTCAGCAGGAAACGGGTCTCATCGAAGGCTGGAACAAAGGGGATGTTCACCTCGGTAATCCTTCCGCTGCGGATGGTCACTTCGGTGCTTACCATGTTGTCTTGGTCAATGCCCATTTCGGCGAGGGCATCCAACGAACTGACGGATGTAAACAGACTGTTGTAGCCCATGGTGACGAGGGTGTACTGGCTGTCGGGCAAACTGGTAACGTATAGTTCCGTATTGCTGTAAGTGCTCCAGCCCACCAGATTGCCGTTGCCATCGAATAAAAGTCCCATGACACTCAGGTTGTCGGTCATCTCGAATTTTGCTTTCAGATGTCCCATCTCCGTGAGGCCGATAATGGCAACAGTTTGTCCGGCAGAATCTATGGTGCAGGTTGCCGTTGTGGGCATAAACAGGTCGTTCATGCTGGTGGCTGTTACTTGCAGCTCTGTGCCGGGTTCCAACTCCTGGCTTACCAATATCAGTTTGGGATATTGCAATTGCAGGTCGGTAATCTCTCGCTGGTGCGTCATGTCATAAACGCTGTAGCTGATGTTTTCGGCTCCGCTGAAACTGTCGTCGCTTGTGCTTTCCTCACCTTCGGCTACCGACGCATGGTAGTATAGGTCGAGATGGATGACGTTGCCCGTCAAGTCACGTAGCGAGAAGGGTGGAATCTCTGTTGTCAGACTATCTACCGTCAGCGTCTGCTTGACGTAGTCGGTGTGCGAGACGGTGATATCACTCTTGGCTTGTCGGACGGTCAGCGTCCACCGGCCATTGACATCGGTGGTGGCAGTCTGCGTCACGGTATAGAGACCGTTCAGTAGTTGGCTCACTGCTACGTTTGCCGAGCGGATAGGGCTGTCGGTACTCTCGCTGGTCACGGTGCCGCCAATGGTCAGCTGGGGTATAGTTGACAATTGACAATTGATAATTGATGATGGGCCTACAGTGTAGAGCGAGTCTGTGGGAGCCAAGTATTCGCGTCCTAATGTCTCGTCTAACTTTACCCGATAGCGCACCTGTGCGCCTTCCATCTGTCCACTCAGTGTCGAACCTGTCTGCAGGAAATTGCCCTGACGGTCAGTCCAGGTGACGGTAGCATGACTGGTCACATCAGTGCCGTCGTGGGTTGTCAGCTGTAATGCAACATCGCATGGTGCCTTCAGGTCGGCAAAGCTGACCTGTACGTCGTGGTCTACCATGTCGATATTCTCGATTCGTCCCATGATGTCGCCTCGCGCGTTCTTTATATATATATTGTGCGAGGTGCCGTGGATGACGTTATTGAATGTGTAGCTTGTAGCACCGGTGATGACATAGCGCTGGCTTTGCAGCGTCTTGGTGTTCATCAGCTCTAAGAACATATCCTTGTAGGTCTGTGCCTGAGGCAGGTTGACCGTCACGCGGCTCACCTGCTGGGTGATGGGCAGTATTATGAACTCCTTCCATCCTCGTGCTGCCTGATAGAGGGGCACGCTCTCGGCTGGTACATGTACGATGATGTTATCCTTGTTCAGTCCGTCGAAGGCCCACTTGTCGTAATAGTTATCGTAGCCGTAGCCTCCTCCTTCTCCGTTACCGCCGCCATAGCCGCTGTACCCATCATCGCCGGGCATCAGTCCTAAGAAGGTTGGGGGTGTGGTGGCGAAACAGGTGACGTTGGTCAGGGCATTACACTTGTAGAAGGCATATCTGCCAATAGTGGCTGTAGAGGCAGGCAGTACGATAGTGGTCAGCTTGCTGTCTCTGTCATACTCATAGAAGCAGCCGTCTGAAATCTTCGTGATACCGTTGGTGCGGCTGAAGTCTATGTACTCGATATTTGGGCATTGCGAGAATGCTTCGCAGTCGAGTCGTGTGTCAAGAGTCTGTTCGTCTGTACTCTTTCCTGCCACTGTTCCGCTCTTTACCTTGTCAACATCGGCGTGCCACGGGTCGTACTTCGTGACGTCCCACACCTTTTGATACAGACCGCCGGGCATGAAATCGCTGATGATGAGTTCGCCGCTTTCCTTGTTCCATACGTTGGCGTTCGGGTTGACTGGTGTTTCAGGGTCGTATTCGTAGACCGCATAGAGTGTCATGTCGTGACCAGGCATGGTGAAGGTGTAGGGATTCTCCGTAGAAACTGTTTCGCCGTCCACCTCAAAGCGCACGAACTTGTAATTTGTGTTGGGATAGGCCGTGACAGTGAATACGTAGCCCTCATATACCAGCCAGTTTTGGCTGCTGTTGTCGCCAAGCCCCCATTGGAAACCGCCGCCATACGACGGATTGGAACGCAGGTAGAGTCGGAACCAGGTGTCTGTATAGCCGTCCTCGCGCGGTCCGGGCGGGTTTTCGGGGTCATACTCAGTATGGGCCACGAGCGTCACGTCGTGGTTGGGCATGGTAAACGTATAACGCAGTGAGTCGCAGAGCACCTGCCCGCTCTCGTCAGTCCAGCTGACGAAGCTGTACTCCGAGCGCAGGCTGCCTGACATGCTGACCTGTTCGCCAGGAGCGTACTCCCAGCGGGAGTAGTAGTCGTTACTACCTCGGCATGAGGCTTGCAGCGTACCTTCAGGCTGAGAGGTGACAATGACCTTGTATTTCGTGTCTTGTCCGTATGCCGCCAACTGTAGCAGCAGGAACATACTTGCTAATAGAACTTTCTTCATAGTCGCTCTTTTTTTTAAAGACAACATTGACAACTAAGGACAACTTATTATTTCACCACGACTTTCTTGTGGTCTTTCACGTAGATGCCCTTTTGCGGCATACTGACGCGGCGGCCCTGCAAGTCGTAAACGTTGAGCATTGACTGTTGAACGTTGGATGTTGAGTCCGCTGCGCTGATACCTGTCATATTGCCGAGGTGAATGATAAAGCGGTCCTTGATGGTGCCGGTCTGCGTTGTGAAGGTGTAGGCAGTGGCGGTGAGGTCGGTCTCTATTCCGTTTGTACGGTCGATGAGGATGACGGGAGATTCGACTGTCAAACCGTCAGGCCGTTTGAGGGCGATAGTGTAGGTGCCCGCTATGCCTGTCTGTAGTCCGAGCTGTATTTCACAACTACCCATGGGGCGCTCGTTGATGGCATACTGCACCTCTCCGTCGAACGTGTAGAGATGGGCAGATGCTGGTTCCAGACTGAAGAATTTGCAGGCATCGTAGCTCACGTCGTAGCCCAGAGTGGCTGCCTCGTTGATAACGAAACGGGTGCGGTCGGCCTGTTGGCCGTCGTGCATCAGCAATAGGTTGAACACCTGACGTGGCTGTTGGCTTGCTCTACGCACGGGTGCATTATTATAATATATCGTGTCACGGATAGCCAAGTCGTTCTGTCGGCCCTCTTTCAGGAAGATGACGCTCGACTGATCGAGCGGACGCTGTATGAAGAATCCCTGTCCTGGGTTCAGGATGTAATCGTCATCGAGTGGTGAGTAGGTCTCGTACTGCGACGAACGGTTCCAGATGGTGATGGGCGACGTGGTCTGCATGGCGCGGATGTCGAAGTAGCAGGGGTAGGGGTTGCCGATGAAGTTCCACGAGCGGTTGTGTGCAAACTCGGTGGGATACTCGTTAAGCGGTACAGTTACGTCCTCGTTGGTGAAGTACTTCGGCTTGCTGGCGTTATTCAGTGAAGGGAAGTAGTACACATTGTAGTTCTGGTACCAGTCACCATTGGTTGTGCGGATGATGTAGCCCCTGCCGGCTTGTAGCGTACCGTCCTTCGGAATCTTCACCCATGCTTCGGTATTATTGCCGTCAGCACGCTTTTGCCCGTCGTAGGTGCGAATGACAAAGGGGTCATCAGGATGTGTACTGGTCATTTCAGATACCTTTACGTCGTAGGGTAGGGTGAAGAATGTCCAGTAGTCCTTGGATATGCATAGTTCGCTGACAATATGGTCGGCGCGTGCATTGCCGTTGACCAGCATTGGTGTGAAAAACTTGCGGTTGTCGGCCTCCCTGGCAATGTAGAATCCGTAGTAGACGCTAAGTGTGTCGGCAGAGAACGATGCATTTTTGCCCACATAGAGCGATCCGTAGGTTAGACCCCCACTGGTACTGCTGGTGTGCTTTACATTGGGCGTAATGTGGATGTTGGGTTTCCACGATGTCATCAGCTCGGCAGGCCACGTCATGTTATAAGCCATGTTCATATACACGTCCTTGGGCAGCTGCTGGTGGGTAATGATGTTGTGCAAGTCCCAACCTGCCGTCTGCTTATAGACGTTCTGCGAGATGTAGGGTACGCTGATGGTGCGGTTCTTGTCTGCCTCGCGGTCGCCAAAGGGATTGCTTCGGGCGCTTGATGAGGTTGAGACTTGACTATGCATGGTGAAAGGCGGTGCTACACCGAGGCAGGTCATATTCTGCAGGTTATCACAGTAGGTGAAGGGACAGCCATAGAGTCCCTGCACAGAGCTGGGCAAGGTGAGTTGTGTCAGGGCCTTGCAATTGTCGAAAGCGTTGTGCCAGATATCAATAAGACCCTCATTCAGCTGTACGTCCTCCAAGCGCGTGCATTTCTCGAAGGCATGGGCCTCGATGTGCTCCATTGTGGCAGGCATCACCAGTTTGCGCAGATGCGTACACTCTGCAAAGGCATAGCTGTCCTCAATGGTGGTCTGTCCGTTGAACAGGATATCGGTCAGCTCGTAGTTTCTCATACATGTATTCGGCATGACGGTACTCATCGTCGATGGGAACTGTATTTTCCAAAGCCCGGATTCGTTGTAGGCATCATTACCCACCTTGGTCACGCCCTCGGGGATGATGGCTTCGCGTAAGTTGTAGCAGCGGTAGAATGCACCGTTGCCAATGGTCTTCATCGAGGCTGGCAGCACGATGCTGTTCAGGTTGTAGCACTGGTAGAAGGCATGGTATGTGATGTCCTCGAAATAGTCGGGCAGCACGACGTAGCGCAGGTAGTAGTGGTTTGCGAACTGACTCCCCAGGAAGGTGGTATTCAGCACCTTGCTCATGTCAATCTCCATCAGATTAGGACAGCGGTCGCGCAGGGTGGTGAGGTCGGCATCGTTCAGCTGGCCCTTGATACGGATGCGCTTCAAGTCGGCCAGGTTGTAGTCGTTGCCCTTCTGAGCAAAGATCTCGTCGGTCAGAGTGCCCGGCTGTTCCACGGTAATGTCGAGCATCTGATAGCTCTGGCGGTCGTTTTCATCCTCAATGGCGATAAGGCGATTGAGTGCTTCGTTGTCGGTATCGCTGCTGACTATAGATCCGCCAGCAGCACGGATGGCCTCGTCAAGTAGCTGGCGGTTGTAGGCGCGTCCGTTTTTGGCAGGCATCGTGGTGCTCTTCGAGAGATAGGTCACCCGCCAATGGTCCATGATAACTTCCGAGCTGCGGTCGGTGTCGGTTTTTTTGATGCCGAAGGTTAGCTGACCGTTAGTGACGGCTACAACGACGCTGTTCAGATAGACAAAGGGATGGTGCGTGAGAGCGAAGGCCTGAGAGGTGGCTTCGGTGCTCGGCATAAAGGCAGTACTGCCCTCACCGGTGAAGTAGTTCATGCTTAGGCCCTGATACCAGCGGTAGCGGTTCTGACCTGTCAGGGCATCATCGAAGATGGTCTTCAGCAGTACTTCCTGTTGGTTGGCATAGAGATAGGTGGGGATGATACCGAGCTCAGCACGTACCTGCTCCATCTTGTCGGCACTATTGCTCACCTTGTCGTAGGCATTTACCTGTACCAAGTAGAGGCCGTTGGGGATGTTATAGACAGTCTGCTCAATAGAATAGCTTTTTTCTGTATTACCCGTCCAAAGGACACGGTTGCCCATCACCTCGCTGCTGGTGCTTGGGTTGCAGCCAGTCCACGTCCAGCTGTTTCTACCATCGTTGAACTCTGGGTTCTGTAATTCTACCTCGCCGCCAACCTGTAGGTTCTGCGGGTTCTTGACAGCTATGCTCCACAGGTAGGCCACAGTCCAGTCGTTGCGGTCGGGCCAATGGTAGGTAAGCGTCAGCGTGTACTTGCCCTTCGTCATCTGGTTGGCTTGGACGATGTAGGTCACAGGATTGTTGCCGCCTTTGTTCACTATGTTGAGGGTGGTGTCGATTACAGCCGCGCCACTCTGGTTGGTCAGGAGCACGTTCACTGAGGCACCGCCTCGATCGGTGCTGATGTCGAAGAGCATGTTATAATAATCAGCATCGCTTGTGTTCTGGAGTGTGTAGATGAGCTGGTCATCGTTCATCATATTGTCCACATATTTCTCCTTGAAGTGCTGTGCAGTGCTGCGACTGATGATGAGACCCCTTGTTAGGTCGAAGGGGTTGTCGTCGGTCGTTGGAATGTTGACGGTCTGCGGTGTCTCGAACTTGATGCTGCTGATGTTGGCCGTGTTGGCACCTGGGGTAGAATGGAAGGTGAAGGTAAGCGTGTACTTGCCCTTCGTCATCTTCTTCGTCTTCACACGGTAGACATAGTTCTTGTTGTACCAGCCGTTACGCACGATGCTGAACGTGGTGTCAGCCACCACACTGCCACCCGAGCTCTTCAGGTTCATGTCGACGGTTACGTCGTTGTTGCCTGTGTCAAACCATATACTGGCGTAGTAGAAGTCGGCCTCCTGCTGGTTCTGCAGGGTGTAGACAATCTTATCACCGTCCATCATCCACTCCACACCATTGTTGGTGAAGTGCTCGTGGGTATCGCTGCTGGAAATGACGCCCTTCGTCAGGTCAAAGGGGTTCTCCTCCGTTGTCGGAATGCTGACATCGTCAGCCAAGGCTACGTTTGCTGTGCAAAGAAGCATTGCTAATAACAGGAATAATGACTTTTTCATATTGCGTTAGTTTTTTGGTTTCAATCGTTAGCAAATTTAGGGAAAAAATGTGAAACCTCCAATATTTTCTCCTTTGGTTTGGACGAGACCCCCGTTTTTTTGGACGAAAGGGAAATTTCTTTGAACAATAGTCTCTAAACTTTAAACTTTTTCGTACCTTTGCCCTCATGAAAAGAATCATATTGATAGTCGTGACCATGCTGCTTACGCTGACTATGCATGCTCAGATGGTGAGTGAGTTGGCTTATCGGCGTTATACCATACAGGACGGCCTGCCTCAGATGCAGGCTGAACGACTATGGCAGGATGCACGTGGATATATCTATATTGGTACGCTGTCGGGCTTTGTGCGTTATGACGGCAAAACATTTAAGCCGTTTCTGAAAGGCCGCCGTGAGAATATTGTTGCCTTTGCTGAGGGCAAGGCATTCAACTTCCGCCGGCAATGGCTTATTGACGGTGATGAGCTGACTATGTTACCCGTTGACCCGGCGAGGACATTTCTTATCAACAACTATAACAGCGGAGACCTGCCCGACGGATATGTGGTCTTGGAGGATGACTATGAACGGCACCGGATGCTCTGTCGGGTTACGGAACATGGTTTCAAGGCTCTGATGAAAGGCAAGGTACTGGATGCTTTGCGCCCTGACCAACGCCTCTATATCGACTCATTGACAGGGTTACGCATTCCTCAGAATGACATCTGTGTCTACCGTAGAGTGGGTGATACACTCTATGCCTTTGGACATGATGGCATCTATATCGTTACTGGTCATAGCCTTCACAAACGGGTGGCTGTCGACTGGCATTCTGCATCGTTCGGCCTGATAGTGCGTACGCTGCATAACGGGCAGTTGGTGATAGCCGATGAGCACAGCCTCTACCTTTTTGACGGGCAGAATGTGAGCCGTATTGTCAGTGGATTCAATCTGGTTAAGGACTTGTTGGTAGACCGTTGGAACCGTCTGTGGGTTGCTACCTACGAGGGTGTCTACTGCTTCTTCGGACAGTATTTTACCAACCACCGTTTGACGGACGGAGATGACATTGTGCGGGCGATAGGAACGGGACTGAAGACGGGAGCGATTATGGGAACGCTAAACGGCAAAATCTTAGAGGGTGGAAACTTGATTTATAACGACCCGCAGCAGTTCTTCTCGCTCAGTGCCGCGACTATCGGGGAACGCGTGTATATGGCAGGCAACGGCGATGTGGCAGAGGTCAGTCATGGAGAAATCCACTGGTTGGGACTGCCTCGCGACCGCTACCAGTTTGTGGCTGAGGCAGATGGGCGTTTGATAGTCGGCAGTAAGGAAAGTGTGCTTAGTTACAATCCTGTTACCAGTCAGACCGACACCTTGACTACCGGCATTCTGCATCCTTGGTGTGCCGCCGAGGATGGCGACGGAAAACTGTGGGTAGGTAGCAGTTGTGGATTGTTCTGCCTCTCGTCATGGACAGACGGCCAACATACTAAGCCGACATTACGTCAAGTGGACTATCCGCAGAAGCTGTTTATCACTACACTCGACCGTACACCACAGGGTGACATCTTATTCGCCTCCAACGATTCGTTGTTTCTGGTTAGGAAAGGCGAAGTGACCAGTATGAACGCGCAAGTTCCTGAACTGAGTGGTCATGAAATACGCTCGTTGCACGTCTCACCACGGGGATATTTAGTGGTGGCTGTCATCGATGGCCTTTTTGTCAGTCGTATCAGCAGCGATGGTACGATCAGCGATATACACTTCTATAATCATGAGAACGGCTTTACGCTTTTAGAACCGCTGAAGGCTACGATGGCAGAAGAGCCTGATGGTACGATATGGCTGGCCGGTGTGGAGGCAATGACCTCGTTTCAGCCTGAACGGTTGTTGGAGTATAGTCAGACCGATACATACGTAGCTCCGCCCTTGCGATGGTATGAGCATTGGTGGGTGTTAGCCCTTGGAGGTCTGCTGCTGTGTATCGGTATATGGCTGACAGCCTACGCCTACGTGAAACATCGTCAGTCACGCGAGATGTTGCGCCTGAAGCGGGAGAAGAAGCAGAAGGAACTGCAAATCAGCAGCATCCGTCTGAAGGCCATCCCTCACTTCCATGCCAATGTGCTGGCGGCTATCGAGTATTATGTCATGAATAACTCGGCAGATGAGGCTTCTAAATATTTGAAACTCTATAGCGACTTCACTAATTTGACACTTCTTGATATTGACAAGCCAGCAAGGACGATTGACGAGGAGGTTGACTATGTGACCAAGTATCTTGAGCTGGAGAAACTGCGCTATGGTGAACGACTCACTTATAGCATCGGTGTTGCTGAGAATGTGGACAGGACGGTGATGCTGCCTACGATGCTGTTACACACATACGTGGAGAATGCCATCAAGCACGGCATCAGCCCTAAGCCGGAAGGCGGTCACGTGGACGTGATTATTACCAGAAATGGCGACGAGACGGTGGTGACGGTAGAAGACAACGGCATCGGACGTAAGAAAGCTCAAAAACTTTCTAAGGGAGCGACGAAGATGGGACTGCGCATCTTGAATGAGCAGATTCAGCTGTATAACAAATCCAACAAGCAGAGAATCCGTGAGCACGTCAGGAATGTAAAGAATGCTGAGGGAAAGACTGCCGGGACGATATTCCAGTTGACAATACCAAAGGGATTTATCTATGAATAGCAAACTGCGAACCATTGTTGTGGAAGACGAACGCTTGCCCAGGTTGACGCTGCTCCAGAAGCTGCGGACGGCTCTTGGCGACGAGGTGGAGGTTGTAGGTGACTGTGACAACTACGAGACGGCCAAACAGTGCATATTGGAGCAGAAGCCTGACATGTTGCTGATGGATATCCAGTTGCAGGGGCGCAACAGCATTACACTGCTCCATGAGTTGGAGCAGCAGATGACTTTGCCTGCTGTCATCTTTACGACGGCATACGATGACCGCAGTTATCTGATGGGTGCTATCAAATTACAGGCCGTCGACTATCTTCTGAAACCCATCAGTGTGGAGGAACTGACCGCCGCTGTCCGGAAGGTGCAATGCCGGATGTCGGCAGCAGAGCAAGAAGCAGGGATGTCATTCCGTACGTCGACAGGTAGGGCTTGGATAGCTCCCGAACGTATTGCCTATATCAAGGCGGCCCGTAACTATTCAGTGTTGGTATGTTTTGACAGTGAGGAGATGCTGCTCGACAGCCTTTCCGTCTTGGAATCACGCTTGGATTCCCGTCAGTTCCTTCGCATTGACCGTAGTACAATCATCAACAGGCGCACGCTTTGCGAGGTCAATAAGCATCGGGGAATATGCAGGTTTGAAAGGCAGGGAAAGATTGTGGAGCTAAAACTGAGCAAGGTAGGACTTGAGCGTTTGGAGGAATAACGAATGACAACCATTTTCTTAGTACGACACGGAGAAACCGTAGATAATGCCGCCCAAATCATGCAAGGGCAGACGCAGGGCGAACTCAACGAACAGGGTAGGAGTCAGGCTCGGCAGGTGGCTGAACGGCTGTCGGCAGAGCCTGTCGATGCTGTGGTGGCCAGCGATCTGCACCGTGCTGTCGAGACCGCCGAAATCATTGCCGCCCCTCATGGTTTACCAGTGATGACAACGCCTTTACTCCGCGAACGCGACTGGGGCAGCTTTACTGGGCGTTACATTCCAGACTTGAAGGGCGAGGTGTGGCCCGACGACATTGAGAGTGAGGAGGCATTACTCCTTCGTGCACGTACTTTCTTATTATATTTAACGACCACCTACCCTGATAAGCGGGTGGTGGCCGTTGGTCATGGCATTATCAACAAAGCTGTCTTAGCTGTCTATGCCCAGTGTCCGATGCGTGAGGTGCAGCGCATGATGAATTGTGAGGTTCACATCCTATCGACGTCCGCCGTAACCATGGCCTCCGCCACTACTGCGGCCTGCACTGCTGTGCGAACTGCTACCGCCACCTCTGCTGAAGGAACCGCTGCTGTGGCTGCTGAAAGTACCGCCGCTGTGGCTGCTGCTGAACGTGCCGCCGCTGTTTCTGCTGAATGAGCCGCTGCTATGGCTGCCTGAGCTGCTATGACTGCCAGCGTTGCTGATGCTGCCTGAGCTGCTATGACTGCCAGCGTTGCTGATGCTGCCGGCATTGCGTGCACCGCTACTGCTGAAGGTGCCGCTGCTGCGTGAGTTGCTGCTATGTCTGCTGTTTAGCCCACCATTGCTGCTGAAGCTGCCACTGCTGTGACTCCTGTCGAATGTATGGTTTGAATTCGTGTTCACATCCGGACGGTTATTGGGATTGCTCGGACGATTCGAGTGGTGGGTGTTTGAACCAGCCTCCGGCCGATTGGAGTGGTGGCTCGAGGTTCCTGTAGTGGGAGTGGGACGGTGGTGAGTCGGCCTGTCATAGTGTGAGCGTCGTGATACCGATGTGTTGCGGAAGTGGTCGCGACGGTCGTGGTAGTAGCCGTGTCCGCCAACTCTGTGCCAGGCATGTCCGCCACGATAGGTGGCATAGAAGGCCGGACGTCCGTAGAAGAAGTGGTCGCGGTGTGGATAGCGGGCATAGACGCCGAAGTGCCAGAATCCGTTGCTCCAATAGAGAGGACGGAAGAAATAGGTGGCTGCACAGAATGCCTTCCACTGCCAGTCGAGCAGGATATAGCTCAAGTCCAGGTTGCGGCGCTCCCAATAGGTGCCGAATACGTCGTCGTAGCTCGTCACGCCCATCAGATAGTCGAGGTTGATTTCGTAGGCAGCCTCGTACTGCGCATCCGTCAGGTTCAGTTCGTAAGCCATCTTGTCGGTCAGGAAGAGAGCCTCGTTCCTTGCCTGTTCGTAGCTCATGGCCTTGCCCGTTGCTGCTATTGTCAGCATTGCTACCAGGGCTATCATCATCTTTCTCATAATCTATTATTTTTTATTGTTCAACATTCTGGGTTATCTTTTCACGCTGCAAAATTATGAAGAATATTGGGTAAAATAAAAGGATTTCCCCTAAACTCGTTGAGGGAAATCCCTATATCTTTCTTTTTGAGGGTGATTACGCCCAGTTTTCGCGCTGGTAAAGTTTGGCCACTAACGCGCCGCTGATGTTGTGCCACACGCTGAATATGGCGCCAGGTATGGTGGCAAGCGGATAGGCAGCAAAATGCAGCACGGCCAACGACGATGCCAAGCCGGAGTTCTGCATACCCACCTCGATGCTGAGAGCCACGCATTTGGGCTTCTGCAAGTGCAGCAGACGTCCGATAATATAGCCGATGGACAGTCCCAACAGGTTGTGTGCCATCACGACGATGACCACTAATAGACCGCCAACCAGCAGCCTGTCGGCATTGTGCGACACGACGATGCCCACCACCAGTGCGATGACGATGGAAGAGAATGCGGGCAGATAAGGCGTGACACTCTTTGTCAGCCGAGGCAGGAAACGCTGGCAGAGCAGACCGCACACGATGGGAGCGATCACCACATAGACAATGCTCTGCAGCATACCTATCGTATCTACGTCGACCATTGTCCCTGCCATCAGCCACACCAACAGTGGTGTCAGGACGGGGGCGAGTAGGGTGGAAGTGGCCGTCATGCCTACGGAGAGCGCCAAGTCACCCTTTGCCAGATAGGTGATGACGTTCGAGGCTGTACCGCCAGGACAGCAGCCTACCAATATCACACCTAATGCCAATTCCTTGGGCAGCGAGAACGCCCACGTCAGCCCGAATGCCAGCAGCGGCATCACCGTGAACTGTGCCAGACAGCCGATGAGGATATCCTTCGGTCGGCTCAGCACAATCTTGAAGTCGTGTGGCGAGAGCGTCAGTCCCATACCGAACATGATGACGCCCAACATAGGGTTGATGGCCCACGTGTCAATCCATACAAACGATGCCGGCACAATCACCGACAATGCCGCAACCAGCAGCACCATCAATCCCATCCATTTTGCTATGTAATCACATATTTTCTTCATCTCTGTTCCAAATTTGTGTGCAAAGGTAATGTAAATCAGACGAAACGCCAAATATATTTTGCCTTTTTCGAACTGCTATTAGGAAAAAATGATTACCTTTGTGCGCGATTATAATAAAGAATATGAACATGTATTTCACAGGCATTATCATCGCCGTGATGACCTTTCTCACCATTGGCATCTGGCATCCCATCGTCATTAAGGCGGAGTATTATTGGGGCACGCGTCCCTGGGTTCTCTTTCTGCTCATAGGCGTGTGCTGTTGCGTGGCTGCACTTTTCATCGAGAATGTCTACCTCTCGTCGTTCCTTGGCGTGTTCGGAGCGTCATCCCTGTGGGCCATAGGCGAACTCTTTTCGCAGAAGAAGCGTGTAGAGAAGGGGTGGTTCCCGATGAATCCCAAGCGCAAGGACGAATATGGTCAATGATTATCTGCAAGGAAGTCTCTCACTCGGCTGATGTACTCTGCCGGATACATCATGTACGAACGGGCGTGATCTGCACCCGGCGCAATCCACAATGTTTTAGGCTCAGGTTTGGCAGCATAGAGCCGATACACCATCTCTGTTGGTACGAAGGTGTCCTTGTCACCGTGAATAAACAGCATCGGGTAGGGACATTTGGCCACTTCATTCAATGACGATGCCTCGCCAAAGCTCCAACCGTAGCGCAGACGGCAAAGCAGACTCGTGGTGTAGAGCAAAGGGAATGCGGGCAAGTCGAACTGCTCTTTAAGCTGACCCTCAAACTCGTCCCATACGCTGGTATATCCGCAGTCCTCAATGAATCGGATGTCCTTGACGCCATCCGGCATCTGCATCGCTGACAGCATCATGGCCGTAGCGGCACCCATCGAGACACCATGAACTACCATTGTATCAGTTTTGAATGTCTGCATCCACTCCATCACGTCCTTCCTGTCTTGCCAGCCCATACTGATGGCCTCGCCCTCGCTCTTTCCGCTGGCATGCAGGTCGGGTATCACGATGTTGTAGCCCAGTGTGCGCTCGTACATCCGTCCCAGATAGAAGAATTTGATTGCCTGACCGCGCCAGCCGTGAAGGACAAAAGCCGTTCTCCGGCAGCCCTTGTCCACATAGTAGGCATGATGGCGCTCACCACTTGCCATCGTGAGGAAGGTGTCGCGCAGGGCCCCGATTCGCTGTAGACTGTCTGTCCATTCCGCAGTCTCAGGATAATGCTCGTAGAGTTGCCGGTAGCATGAATCCGCATTCTCTCGTGTAGGGTCAGGACTGAGCGAATAGTCCATCATATAGAAGCCCGCGCCTGTCAGGATGGCAAGCATCACAGCCAGCGAAATAATGACAGTCCAGACAATCCGCTTCATGTTTTATTCTTCTTGTTCAGATATCACCGTAATCCAGCCGGTCGACTCATGGGATGGGGACGGAACTGCTTAGGGTTGTCGCGGTCGCCCCAGACAAAAGTTTTCAGCAAGGCACCTAATGGCAGCGTTATCTTTGAGTCGCCAAACTTGAAGTAAGGGTCAATAATAGGCTCGGTGGTCCACTTGCCTGTCATAGGGTCTATATAGCGACGGGCACCCACGTTGGCTCCGAACTTGTTGCTGAAACGGATGTCGGCAAAACCGCCATAGGTGGTGGTGTATGTGTACGGACTCATGGCTGGGCCAACCTGCATATTGTCGGCGTAATACGTGCCGAAGGCATGCAGTGAAACGGCGTCGCTCAAGTCATAAGCCACAGAACCGCCTATGCCATACTGAGTATAGAGCGTGCGTTGCCAGGGCATGCTGTATTTGTTGGCTTCACCCGATACCGTGAAGTGCCAGCGGTTCAGGTTCTGATGCAGCGTGATGGCTCCTGATGATGTATCCATCAGACCTGGCAGATGATAATTCGTGCCTGTGAAACCTACAAAGGCACCTCTCCATAGCCCAAAGCCTATACCTCCTGCTTTCTGCGATTCCATAAAGTCCTGATGCTGGCCGTAGCTGGCTTCTTTCGTCATCTCAGGTGTCGTGAATTGCGGATCGGCATGTAGCTTCAGGGTGTCAGACAACAGCATGCCGTTTGGCCCCGTTGGTTTAAGGGTACTAAAGTTCCCCAACGGTTTTCCGTTGTCACCTTCCGTCTGTGCCAGCATCGAGGTCTGCAGCAGTGTCAGAATCAGTACCATCCCATAGAGTCGCTTCATTGTCAATGCTATCATAGGTTCTTTGTTTATTTCGCCTGCAAAGTTACATATTTTATCCGAAAAGACAATGTGTTCTTGCTAAAATCGACACCTGCCGATGCATTTAACATGATTCTTCTTACAATTGAGTTATGTATTGAATCTATTTGGCTTTTCTGCAATTATGTTGAAAACTTATTATTTCTTAGTTTTGCTTTTTATGTTTCAAAGCCTGCAACTTATGTTCCAAGTCCTGAAACACATGTTTCAAACCCTGAAACATATGTTTCAAAGCCTGAAATATAAAATTGTCTTCGTACAACAAACAAATTCTAACAGTTTCAACAAAATTGCAGAGGTTAGCAGCAGTCTAAAAGCATTACGGGGTGGGGTGGGTGAGGAGGATTACTATGAACCCTTAAAATAAATCATTAAATACCTTGTTCTTTGATTCGTGCATTTATTGATTTATTTTTGACTCTCTATAGATTTCACTCCACCTACTCCACCCACACAGCACTTATTTGCGGCTCGTGTTTCATTAATCATTTGCTGGCTAACGAATAAAAAAGATGCAGGACTCTTTCAGCCCTACATCTTCTCATATCTGAACTTTACGCTGTAGCAGGAAATCGACTGCATCGTCTATCAACTCTACGGTCTCAACTACAACGAGGTGCTCATCATTGCTCCAACTCCACCATTTATGCGAGAAGAGTATGAAAGTGAGGCTTAAAACTGAAAGATATGTAGAAAATAAGCATAAAAGTTGATTGTCTTGCCAAATTATTTGGAGGAATCAACTTTTATGTATATTTTTGCAGCAGATTTAGAAAACAATATGGAAAGAAATCTGCTGATAGAACTACTTGAAGACGGAGAGAAGGTTAGTCTTTACTCTCCGTCTTTCACCATTGATGACGAATAAAAAGAAGGAGGAACCGTTATGAAGACAAACAGAATTATGGATGAGATTCGCAGTACCATCACGCCTGAAATGAAGTTGCAGATGGAACTGTCTGTGGCTATTGCCAACCGTATCTACGAAATACTTGAAGCGAGAGGAATGTCACAAAAAGACTTTGCCAAGTTGATGGGAAAGACAGAGACGGAGGTGAGCCGCTGGCTGTCAGGTACTCATAACCTGACAATGGCCACGATATGCAAGATTTCTGCAGCCTTGGATGCTGAGGTTGTGAAAGTGGCAGACTACGAATTGGAACCGGCTTTTGCATAGAACAAGATACGACCTCATTCACAGCGGTACGCTCCCTGCCCGCAAAGCTTCCCAAGGCGGTTAACATTTCGTTCTATGAAGACGCCTGTGCAGTGCTGCTCACGCTGAACAGCACTGCACTCATGGCGTCTGCCTCTATTTGGCCATCTTATAAATGTCGCGCATAGCCTTCGCATCGAGCACTTCCATAGCACCTAAGGTGAGGGTGCCTCCGCGAGAGCATTTATCTACCATAATGTCGATTTCATCGTCAGAAATCTCACGTCCGATGAGTTCGTGGATATTAATAGGCATACCTATCCTATGATAGAACTCCTCAACGGCACGAATACCTTTCTCTGCCGTTTCGTCGGGGTGTGCAAAATCGTTCTGGACACCCATCACATTCACGGCAAACTGAACAAACCGGCTTAAATGACGGTCTTTGACATAGCGTGCCCAAGAAGGCCACAAGGCTGCCAATCCTGCACCATGCGTAACGCCGAACAGGGAGCTCAGCTCATGTTCAAGTTTATGGGTGGCGAAATCTTTCTCGAGTCCTAATTCTGTCAGATCGTTGTGCGCCAAAGAACTTGCCCACATAATCTGGGCACGATTACGGTAGTCGTCCGGATGCTGCAAAACCACCAGAACGGCGTCTTTAACGGTGCGCAAGAGGGCTTCTGAAATGGCATCTGTGAGCGTCATGTCCTCGTATTTAGAGAAATAGCGCTCCATGGTGTGCATCATAATATCCGTAGCTCCGGCAGCAGTCTGGTAAGCAGGCAAGGTGTATGTGCGCTCAGGATTCATGACGGCAAACTTACAACGGCAAAGGTCGCTGTTGAAACCGCGTTTCAGCAAGCCTTCGTCCTTGGTGATCACTGTGCTGGACGACATTTCAGAACCGGCGGCAGGAATGGTCAGCACGGCACCGATGGGCAAACATTTCTCTGGCGTTTTTCCGCACCAGAAGTCCCACACGTCGCCGTCGTAAGGAACACCGTAGCCAATGGCCTTGGAAGAGTCGATAACGCTTCCGCCACCAACAGCCAGGATAAAATCAATGTTTTTCTGACGGCAAATATCAATGCCTTCGCGAACTTTAGATAACAGCGGATTCGGCACAACGCCACCAAGTTCTGTAAAAGGAATACCGGCATCGTTGAGCTGTTGACGAACTACAGTCAGCAAGCCGGAACGTTCGGCTGATCCGCCACCATAATGAACGAGCACATTGGTAGCGCCATTGGCTTTCACCAGCTGACCAATTTGTGATTCGGCATTGCGTCCGAAAACAACGCGTGTTGGTGTATAGAAATTGAAATCCTTAATCATAATCTTCATGTTTATTTATTCTGACTTGAACAAGTCCTTGATGCCACCGATGCTGCCCATGAGGTTGGTGGCTTCGTAAGGCAGGTAGACGGTCTTGGTCTTGTCGCCAGCAGCCAGTTCCTGCAGCATCTGGATATACTTCTGAGCCAAGAGGTAGTTGGCGGGGTTGGTCGACTTGCCTACGGCTTCTGAAATGAGTTCGATGGCCTTGGCCTCGGCTTCAGCCTTGCGTATGCGAGCCTGAGCCTCACCTTCTGCATGGAGGATGGCCTGCTGCTTCTGGGCGTCGGCACGGTTGATGATAGCGGTCTTCTCACCCTCGGAAGCCAGGATTTCGGCGGCTTTCTCACCCTCAGAGGTCAGAATCTGGGCGCGCTTATTACGCTCGGCCTGCATCTGCTTCTCCATTGCGTTCAGCACGGTTGCGGGCGGGATGATGTCCTGTAGTTCTACGCGGTTCACCTTGACACCCCACTTGTCGGTGGCATCGTCCAGCACGGCACGCAGCTTGGTGTTGATAGTGTCGCGCGAGGTCAGTGTCTCGTCGAGTTCCAGTTCACCGATGATGTTACGCAGGGTGGTCTGCGTCAGTTTTTCGATGGCATTCGGCAGGTTTGAAATCTCATAGACGGCCTTGAACGGAT